>Ga0304728_1000497_pt1 | contig 33261 bp, 49 predicted proteins | sample C_130625_MF_Meta_FD_190476 | JGI IMG/M metagenome (GOLD analysis project Ga0304728, IMG submission 190476) | Freshwater microbial communities from Lake Croche, Canada to study carbon cycling - C_130625_MF_MetaG (v2) (version 2) | ecosystem: Environmental > Aquatic > Freshwater > Lake | place... | reverse complement strand
TGGAAGATCCGATTGTATTAAATATGAATACAAACTTTTATATGTAGTTTTGTTTATTTTTATTTTTTGTTTTTCATTTTTGTTTTTCATTTTTGTTTTTCATTTTTGTTTTTCATTTTTGTTTTTATGCAAGAACGATTTCTTCTTGGTCTTCATCTTGGTCTCCATCTTGGTCTTCATCTTGGATTTGGCTAACTTCTCGGATAATTCTCATTTGTCTCGCGCTAGTATTGGATCGATTCAACGATGGCGTTCGCAAACTGGAATCAATATTTAAATCTCCATGGTTATACCTTATAAGAGGCTGATAGGCTGATTGGGTTCCGTTTGACGTGGCTCTGCCCTCGGAGTAAGCGATAGCATATTTTATTTGAGATGTTTTTATTGCTGCCATGCAACTTGCAATGTCGTCGCATAAGGACCACATAAATTCATCGGTTTGCAACTGATTTGCATCTATATATGCTTTCATATTTGTTAAAAAGTCGTTCATTTTTTCACAAATCTTATTGGGTGCTTCTTTATTCTTCATTGCCGTCTTGGCTTCGTATAAGACTTGAAGAGTTCGAAGACGATACATGTGTCTCGTTAGATCGATTGGGTCTTGTGGTATTAGTTCAGGTATTGTGTAAATGTATTCATATATAAACTTGTTGTTTAGATCAATGCCGCGGAGTTCTGCTTCCAACAAGTCTGGATTGAAAGTGCGCAAATAGTACTGCCTTTTTGCCTCTCCCAACAAATAAGGAATGCAAAGAGTTTGTTTCCAGGTATTTGATTCATAATCGTAAATTTCTCCATAATGTGCAGTAATGGTGACTTTTTCTGCTGCTTTGTAAAGAATCGAATGTGTAATTTCTCCGTAAGCCAAGCCGGCGCTTTCAATTTCATTTATATAATAATATTTTCCAGATGTTGATAAGCTGTTCAAAAGTGCGGCATCGTGATCTTCGCCGAAACCTATCAAAATGGTTTGATAACTTGGATCTATTGATAATGCCAGTTTTTTTGCATCATTCTCTCCAGCGGTAATATGACCATCTGTCATAAAAATATGTGTTCTTTTTTCGGTAGCGCTTGTTAAACGTTGTTTGGCATTGTGAAGCGCAATGGACATGTTTGTTGTGTTGCGCGGAATAAGTTTTTGATCTAGTATAGTGTGAATTGCATTTTTTGTTTCTGGTGTGCATTCAGTTTTTTCAACGATGGTTTCCAGACGGTCGTCAAATCCATAAATTTCTATGAAAATATTTGTATGTTTGGAGAATACATCGATGATATTTTTTGTTGTCTGGATAATGTGTTGCATTTTTGTTTTATTGTCAGAGCATAAATTGGACATGGAACCGGACATATCGATAGAGAATACGATGAGTTGTTCGACAGTGTTTGCTGGCGTATCTTGGACTTCCAAGAATATAGTGGCGAAATGACCTTGTGCTGGGTCCCATATTTCTGTTGTAATTTCTGCGCTATGTGATTGTATATATGAATTTGTGATCTCTGACATGGCTGTTTTGTATTTGATTTATTATTGATTTAACAAATCAATTTTATTCAATAATTGGATAAATGCATTTCGGCAAAAGTCGATGCTGATGAAATATCTGAAAACTTTGCGCTATACTTATATCGTGACATTTTTAAAGGAATGCTGACAAAAATGTTATTGGTATTCATTTCAAACTCGATTATGTCATAATGATTGGTTGGACTTTGAAATTCTAAGCGCGATGGTTTATTTACTATTAGTTGCCAACCCTTTTGCAAAAATGTCTCACTAATTTCTTTTGTCATTGTTCCTTTTGTCATTGTTCCTTTTGTCATTGTTCTTGTTACATGATATGCAGTGGTCGCTTTATATCGATTTTAGAACATGTTTCAAGAATCTTATATGAGAATCTTATATAAAAGAATTATTTATAAAATGGATTTAAAAATTTCATTTTAAAACATATATAATGGAAAAAGAAAATGTTGAAAAGGTTGAAGAAGAGAAGCCCAAGGAGGTGAAGCTTACTGAGATCCCTATTGTTGATGAGAATGTTGCGTTGAATGTAATTGTTAGCTTTTTGAATTTGGGACAGCGTCGAGGTGTGTTCAATATTGAAGAGTCGGCAAAGATTTGGGAGTGTATTCGCAAGTTTCAAAGGTCATAAAAAACGTTTATCTGTTAGATAAAATATGTTGAATTTCTTTGATGGTGGGAGATTCTTTGAAAAACGTGCTCCACTTTGCAGTTATTAAAAGTATAATACCAAAAAGATATAATAAAATTCTTGTTTCTTCATCTAATTGAATTTTGGCTCCTGGATAAAATATACAGATCAATAGGATCGCCATACAAATAATAAAAATAAATTCAGTGCGTTCTCTCCAAAATTCTAGTTTGTCAATCATTTGAGTATTTTTTGGATTTTTGTGTTTTACTATAATTTTTGTAATTGAGAGAAGGATGAACGTAATTTTTACCAAAATGATGTAAATAATGAATGCTGAATACAACGAATATTTCATAATGTATATAAATATAATAAATATATTATATTTATGAACCCGGTTTCTTTAGATGAGGCATTTGACTATCATACCACGATTGCCGGATCGCAATTTAAACCACTTTGTTTTTCACCTGTTTGCATATTTTGTAATTCTCCTTTTTCAAATGCATTAATGGTTGATGGTTCGTATCGTCAGTGTTTAAAGTGTAAAAAAACATTTAAAGCAACCGTAGTTGCAGAAAAAAAAGTTGGAGAAGAAAAAAAGGTGGAAAAAAAGTAAAAAAGGGCTGTTATTTAATTAAAAACTTATCTTGTTAAAACTAATCTAAACTGTGCTATTTTCTCTTACTACTGCTGCGTATGTGCGCTTGTCTCTCGAGCTCAAAGGAATGCTGCCATCCAAAATGCCGAATACATCATCGGCTAGCTTGTCTTCCAGTTCTTTGTTGTATTTTTCTGGATTTTCTTTCTTCAAGTTGCTATGGGATAGCCAGACGGAGAGGAAATCGGTAAGAGTGTAGCCCATGTTCTGAAGCTTTGCGGAAAGTTTTTCGAGGCTTACTTCGGAATCGTGTTCTTCCCCCTCGTCTTCGTCTTGATCTTCGTCGTCTTGGTCTTCATCGTCTTCGTCGTCTTCTTCTTCATCTTGGTCTTCTTCGTCTTCGTCTTCATCTTCAAGGTCGCGCATGAGTTGCGTGCGGCACATTGGGCAGCAGGGCGCTGCTTCAAGTGCGGTAAAGATGCATGAGCTATGCATGACGTGGCCGCAACGCGTGATGGTGACGTTGATCATGGTGAGTTCTTCGTAGCAAACGGGGCATTCACCGAAAGTTTGGCTGCCAAGTGGGTTGGCAATTGATTCGTGAATGTTACATGGTTCTTTTTTTTCTTCTTGGTGTTCTTCTTGGTCTTCTTCTTGGTCTTCTTCTTGCGCTTGCGCTTGCACTTGTTCAAAGTCTCCGACTTGTTGCTCGTCTAGGACTTGGTGCTCGTCTCCGACTTGGTCAAAGAGAGGAAGCAAATTGCAAACACAAACGGCGTTCATTTTCAAATTTAAAATCTTGTTCTGGGAGGGGGTTGTCTTACAAGAATTTTAAAAAAGTATTTCAATTTTTTTTTTGAATAGCCTTTTTTTGGTGTTGCTACTTTTTTCTCTCTCTATAGTTAAAGAATGTCGGCAAAAAGTTCCTCTAAAAAAAGTTCCTCGGCAAAAAGTTCTTCACAAAATGAAAAATTATATAGGCAGGATACACTAACAGTTAGACGTGTGCCAGAGCTTACGGAATTTCAAAAAAAGATTTCTACAATAAGGAAAAATGCTGCACAACAACGTGCAAGACATGCTGCAGCAACCGCCGCAGAAAAAGTTCAAAAACTTGTTGATAATCTGGAACTATTTAAAGAATTTGATAAGATTGATCAATTTTTAACGGAGGAGTTGGAAGAAGCAAGCGCGGAAGATGAGAGAAAAGAATTAAGATATAATAAGAAAGAATTGCTTGCAATGAAACATAGATTGGAAGAAGATCCTGATTCTAAAAAAATAAAAGAAATGATTGGATTTTGGAAACGTAAAGTGGGAATGCGTGGTGGAAGAACAACACGAAAGAGAGGTTATGGGGGGACAAGAAGAAAAAGTTGTGGTGGAAGGAAAAGTTGTGGTGGAAAAAGAAGAAGAAAAAGATATACTAGAAGACGTTAAAAACTGATTTTATTTTATTTAGAAATATAGTCAAAAAAAGCTCTTCTTACTTCTCTTCTTGTTGGCAGTTTTCTAAAAAAATATAACTGATTATTATAATATGTTTCCATAAATGTTATAAACTGCTGGTTTAATTCTTTTTTTGTATTTTCTAAATCTGTTTTGCTCCACCACAACTCTAGATTTTCATTTAATGGAATAATATATTCTGTTATAGAATCATTAAACCGGACGTATTTTTTTCTTTTTTTAGGTATAGGGAATGGATCGAGTTCTGGAAATATTAAAAAATCAAAATTAAAATAGTTTTCAAAAAACATTCGTTATTGTTGTTAAAAAGAGAGAAATAATATTTAGTTAATGTATATCATGGCTGAATATAAGTTGTGTATGCCTGCTTTAGTTTATTTGGTTCTTGCATTGATTGGTGTTTTTATGACTATGCGTAATACTGGTATGATGTCTGGAATTGGTTCGCTTATTTTTGTTGGATTATGGACATGGTTCCTTAATTACTTGTGCTCCAAAGGACACTCTGGAATTTCTTGGTTCTTAGTGTTTTTGCCATTGATTGGTTTTGCTATTATGATGGTTGTTTCTTTAGAAGGATCTATGAATATGAATAAAAATTCTTCGATGATGAATATGAAACATTCTAGTATGGGCATGTATTAGGTTTTTCTGTTTTTGTTTTAATTTTTTGCTTAAAAAATTGAAATGCTTTAATCGATGGTTGCTTTTGTTAAAAGAACCATGAATTCGTTGTTAAAACCCCGTGAATTAAAGTCGGCTTCTTCTAGGAAGCTGCTAGCTATCCAGAACATATCGTTGCCAATCGATGTGTTGAATATTGTTTGCGATCATGTATTTATAAATCAGAAAAAATATCGTGATGCAATTATAGCGAAGAAGGATCGCGTTCTATACGATTTGATGGGAAGATTTGCATTTGGCGCGGTTTCGAAATGGTCATTGGCATATGATCAAACTGTATATGCTTTGAATTGTGAATTGAAGCATGGAAAATATTACTGGACTTTGAGATATAATTTATCAGTAAATGAGATAAAGAGAGAGAGAGAAATCTATGATCCGGATGAAGATGAATATGATCACTATTTTGATGCGGAAGACGGGCGTTTGAGTTATTACGATAGGCACAATTGAATACAAATTTTTCAGATTGGCTTTGGTTTGGAGGCCGAGGTTTTTGACCAAGGTTTTTGGCCGAGGTTTTTGACCGAGGGTTTTGACCGAGGTTTGATGTACTGTCGCTTTTAACCCTAATACCGTACCACAAATAAAAAATACTGTAAATATACTACAATTTGCTCAATTAGTTAAATTGTAGTAAAATGGACCCCTAGAATCGATCTTTCTATATAGACCAGAAATGAGTGACAAAACGAGAAATGAGTAATAAAAAAATACGTCTAAATTAACTATTATAAACAATGTAACACATAGTACTTTACTTTATTTTACTCTATTTTACTTTACTTTATTTTACTCTACTCTATTTTATGAAATTTTTTATTTAATCATCTTCCTCAAAGTCGGCCCAGCAGCAGGGGGGTTTCCTTAGTGATTGCCGCATGATCGCGAGATTTTCTGCGGTTAGGGTCATTGCGATCTGAGCGGAAGGAACAAACACGGGAGCAGGAGCAGGAGCAGGAGCAGGAGCAGGAGCAGGAGCAGCGGCAGCATCTCTTCTCCTCTGCTCATCCCACATGCATCGCCACTGTACGCCCTCGCGGACAGCAGTTGGAGCAGCAGCAGCAGGAATTCCGAGCGCTTTCTTGAGAACTGCTGCTGGTTTTGGAATTGGTGCAACAAGGCGATTTGATGCTGGCGTTTGTGCAACGCTGGCCCAGCTTTTCTGGTGCTTAACATTTTGTGACAAGCTTTCCGACAAGCTAGGAAAATCACTGGCTGCTTGCACAAAACTAACTGCTGGCACTACGGTTGCTCGCTGCGCTTGGATTTGTGCCTTGGTCAGCTCTTGCTCCTCGCTCTCATTGCCGTCGTCGTACCTCTTTGATGATTGTTTTTGTTGAAATGTGCAATAGCTTGCAGTGTGCCCCTTTCGGTTGCACTTCAAGCACGCCTGGCCGAGTAGGGTTGGGCATTGGACTGTGCCGCTTGCGTCCTTGACACAGTGCGATGTGAAGATGTCCTCTGACTTGCCAGAGTCCTTGCACACCTTGCAAAAGAACGTGCGCCTGCGCTGCAACAGGGTTGGGCACCGGGTTTGCCCATTTCTGTCTTTGGTCTCGTGCGTGAAATCAGCCTTGCCGGCATTCTTGCACACCATGCAACAAGGCATTCTCTTGGACATATTGGATAACGGATAACGGATTGGATAACGGATTGGATAACGGATTGAATAACGGATGGTTCGAAGTTTAAAACTCTCTTTTGCTTTTCAGCTTACCTCTTCCCGATTTTTAAAAAAGTATTTCAATTTTTTTTTGATGACGGCATTTTTTTTGATTTCTAAAAAAAATTGATGGAACATTTTTGAAAACTTATAAGGGTACCAACAACTTTCATAGTGATATCAATATCTATTTTCGATTTTAAAAATGAACTCTCATATGGAACGCTTTTCGTGGTTCATTAGCAAGTCAAAGTCAGAATCAAAACCTCATCAATTTACAGGTGTGCAATGGATGGTGGAGAACGAGACCCGACCCGATCCAGTGCAAGGCCGTCGCGGCGGTTTCATCGCGGATGAAATGGGTTTGGGCAAAACCATCATGACCATTGGTGCCTTTCTTGCCAACTTGCTCCCGCATACGCTCGTTGTCTTGCCCGCCGTCCTGGTTGAACAATGGCGCGAGGAGATTTTCCGCACCACCGGCCACGAGGTCCTGGTCTTCCACGGACAAGCCAAGAAAACCATTGGTCTTGTTGAATTAAAGAAGGCACTCATTGTTCTAACCACCTATAACACCATCGCTTACACAAAAAAAAATGGGCCCTCACTTTTGCACTCTATTGCCTGGAACCGCGTGGTTTTCGACGAGGCACACCACTTGCGCAACAGAAATAGCCGTTGGGTCGGTGCAAAAATGATCAAGGCTCCTATCCGTTGGCTTATCTCTGGTACCCCCATCCAGAACAAGCGTCAGGATTTCTACAATTTGTGTTCGGCCCTCAAGTTGCCCACCTCGTATTACTGTGACAAGGCGAATCTGCGAGACCTGGTCCAAAATTTCGTTTTGCGCAGAACCAAGAAGGACGTCGGTATTGCTATTCCAGATGTAAAGTATAACCAACAACTCATTTCTTGGTCCAATCAAACCGAGAGAAAACTATCGGAAGACATTCATTTGGCCCTCCGCTTCGCACCTGCCAAGTTGTTGCTCTTGTTGAGAGCAAGGCAAACCTGCATTTACCCAGCCATGCTGATAAAATCTGTGCCACACATGATTCGCCATTCCTTGTTGCCAAAGGACAACGACTACGTCGGCGCCGTCGCATGTAGTTCCAAAATGGATGCAGTGGTTCAAACCCTGTTGCAGCGTAAAAACAATGGCAATGGCAAGCTGGTCTTTTGTCATTTTCGCGAGGAAATCGATGTTTTGCTGCAGCGATTAAAGGCCGCGGGTATGGACAAGGTCGAATTTTACGATGGCCGCGTTTCGCAAGCCAAGCGAATTTCCGTATTGGCTGGCCAGTTTGAGGTACTCGTCTTGCAGATTCAGACAGGCTGCGAGGGGTTGAACTTGCAAAAGGATTTCTCCGAGGTCTATTTCATTAGTCCAAATTGGAATCCCGCGGTCGAAGACCAAGCCGTTGCGCGTTGTCATCGCATTGGTCAGACCAAGGAGGTTCAGGTCTTTCGCTTTTCAATGGGAGACTTTGAAGAGGATCATCTAACTTTGGATAAATATATTGTAAAAACACAAGACATCAAGAGAGAAATTAGGAATGAAATTTTAGCATAGCATAGCTTTTAGATTTTTATTGTTTTGTTTAACCTTTAAATTAAAATTGAAATACTTTTTTTTATGAGGATGAAGATAAGAGACTCGTTTGGAAAAGATCAAATCTTATATATAATAATGGCGGCACGATTGATTGACATGTCGCGACAAACCTGCAACTACTGCAAGGCGCTTGGACACCGTATTCACGCCATGGATCCGTATGGTACCTATCTTTGTTCCGAGACGGGTGAGCGCATTCTGGCATGTCCTGTTTTGATTGGAAAACAGTTGGCAGACTTTCCGCCTTTGGCTAATTCCGTGCTTACGCCAGAAGCTGCGAGTTGGACTGCTTCGGTTACTACCAAGATTTCTTCAAGTATTTCAGTTGCTGTGAAGGAGAGAAAAGAAAAGGAGCATGCGGCCTGGTTGCAGCAAAAAGAGGAGAAAAAAATGCATCGCGAACAAAGACATTCTCATAAAATGCAGAATAAATATGGACCTCGCTGGCACTGGATCGTCGAAAAGACAGAAGAGGATTGTGAAACAGCTGATCAACTTCGATGTCATGATGAGAAAGAGGCTGACAGAATCATCGAACAGATGGAACTGCGTAGCGAACTACGCGAAGAAGAGGCAGAAAAGAGATTAGCCGAAAGAGAGGCTGCGAGGCAAGCGCGACGCGCGACCATGACGAAAGAAGAGCTCGAAGAAGACAATGCTCAGGAAATGGATGAAATGAGTGATTGGCTGGATAGCCATAGTGGTGATTGGTACAATAGTTTTAGAATTCGTCAAGAGGGCGAATTGAGAGAAAAAGCGCTCTACGAAAAAAATGGATGGGTTTGGCATAAGGGGTGTTGATATTGATAGAATTTTGATTACGTGTTTGTTCTTTAAATTGTTTAAATAACTATATTTTTTGTTTTGTTTTGTCTAAAAAAATTGAAATCCTTATATAAGTCAGGAACATATGCAGAACAAAAAACCATGTCTAGCAATAACGCATTTCGATCAAATAAAATAGCTTCTTCTTCGACTCTAACCATGTCCAACGCATTTCGCTCTAATAAAAAAAAGCCGGTCCCTTCTCTCACGGAGGCCAACTTTCCCGAGTTATCCATTTCTGTGAGCAATGTTGCAAAGCCTCATTTGACCCAGTGGGCGTCTATTGCGGCGATGCGTGTAAAGCCTGCTCTTGTTACAGTCGAGGAATTTTCGCAACAACCATCTTATGCAAAGATGATTTCGAATCCGTTTGATTATGCCAAATGGTACAATGGTATGCATCGCGAGGTCGGCTATGATGACTATTTTTCCGAAGCTTATCTCGAATCGATTGAAGAATACGACTATTAAACGCGAGCTTCTGAACGCGAGCATAATGCTCTCAATAAAAAATGGGAGAACTTAATTTTGAGACGTTAATGGTCTCAATCAAGGTCCGCCCCCTTTTTCTTTATTTAAAATACAAATATTACGCTTACATAAATCTAAACTAACTGTAGTGCTGTTTTTTCAGCTTGACGCTGCGCCTCTTTCTTCATTCTTCTTACAGCCTCGTCGCGAGCCACGATGAGTTCTTGTCTATCCTTCTTCTCGGCTTCTTCTTTTGCTAATGCTCTTGCCACTTGTTCCGCAAGCTCAAGATTCGCATCTCTTGTTTGTGCTGCCAGCTCGGCTTTTCGCTCTTCCTGCAAAATTCGTCGGAGTTCCATGATCTGCGCACGTTCCTTGGCTTGTTCGCTTTGGTATAGGACATTAATTCTATCAATTGCAAGGTTTCTATTCCATTCGCGCCAATGGCTTGAATATCTAGGTAAATATTCAATGATTAGCCAGAAGTGACTCTGTGTAAAATCTCCTATGTAACCTACGTACTCCCGGTCTGCTCGCCTTTGGATGAATGCGTGATCAGACCTGCTGTGGTCTTCTCCTACTTTTAGAGAGAAGGTCATCATCTCTGCAACATATGTTTTTATAAATACCTCGTTCATTTCTTCTTCGAAACATGCTCGTTCTTCGCCGATCGTACGTGCATCGGCGGGCGAAGGTTTCTCGCCATTCCATCCGGCCAATTCCCGCATGGACAATCTATACCTAACAATAAAATTCATTCTTAACTTTTGAAAGTGCTCCTTGCTTTTCAGCTTACTAGTTATTTCCTTGAAAAAAAGTATTCAATTTTTTTTTGGTACTGTGGAATCCTTTTATAGAACCATGTAATTTTTGTAAAAGTATTTGAATTCTTTTTGGGGTACCAAGAATCTTTCAGCCCTTATTCTTTTATAATTTCTCTCGTTATACTATGCAATCTAGAACCAAACAAAAATTTCATAGTATTGAGGCAGCAGTTGCTCGTGCTCAAGGAAATCAATCCCTCGCTCGGTTTGGTCGCACCGGTCAAGACAAGTACAATGAAGAAGATAAACAACACACCTGGTTAAAAAATGTCGGAGCAAAAAAAGAGTTACAAAAATATATTAATCGCCACTATTACAAGTATGATACAAAAAAAACTTATATGAAATCAACTGCTAGACAACCCATCATGTTTGCATCTAAGAAAACTCAACGAAGGAAATATAAATAGAAAAATAACCTTTTCTCCCGTTGTAAGAGAGAAAAAGTTATTTTATTACTCATTCAAATAGATGCCTACAGTCCAAGTTTTACTATTTACTGGTAGAGTTCTAGATGCAATTCCCTGGGCATTCAAATACTCATCCGTTCCACCCAGTATCGTCTGTAAATATGTTCCTGGAAGAGTAGTGAATGCTCCATCGCTACGTTTAAATGCAAGTGTATTATTTATTACTGATATCTGTCCTTTGGGTAAATAAAAGGTGTTTATTGATGTTCTTTCAAAGATACCCTTGGATTCTGTATTATTTATATCATAAATTGTTGTTGTTGTCGCCCATTTACCAATTTTTTCAGTCAAAGCGGCATCCGCAAATACAGGTCCATTCCATGTTTGAAGGACAGATTCTGCTGATCCAATACCATAAAGAAAGGTTTGTGTATGTGATGTAATATTTTTATCATTACTATAATAAAAAGTTAGGTTCGGTGGGCTATTGATTTGCGTAAAGTTGTAATTCGAAAGATCTGTTGAAATGTTGGTTGCTTCATTGATGATATTCGCATCATAGATGGCCGTTTCATTTGCTAGTTGTTGTGCTAAACTTGATGCTTTTTCTAAAGCATCCTGCTGAGAGATATCTGATTCGGCCGTTGCCGATGACACGGCTGTTACTAGCACATTTGTATTTGTGTAGGCCTCGCCGTTTGCGGATGCGGAAGCTGTAAAGACTGACATTATATTTTTTATGAGTATTTGATTTTTCACAAAAAAAATAATTATGTTTTTGTTAGCTTGGTTTTAATTATTGATTTAAATAGATACCTGCAGACCAAGTCGTAGAATTTATCGGAAGAACTCTACGCGCAATTCCCCAAGCATTCAAATACTCATCCGTTCCGCCTAGTATCGTCTGTAAATACGTCCCTGGAATAGAAGCATATACTCCATCACTGCGTTTAAATGTATTTGCATTTGATAGTACTGTAATTTGTCCTTTCGGTAAATAAAATGTTATTATCCCTGTTCTTTCAAAAATTTCCTTTGATTCTGTATTATTTATATCATAAATGGTAAGTGTTGATGCATATTTTCCAATTTTTTGTGTCAAAGCTGCATCCGAAAATACGGGTCCATTTAATGTTTGAAGAATAGATTCTGCTGATCCGTTTCCATAAAGATTTGTTTTTGTAATTGCACTAATATTCTTGTCCGTACTATAATAAAAAGTTATATCCGGTGGGCTATCGATTTGCGTTACATTGTAATTTGCTAGATCCGTTGAAATGTTGGTCGCTTCATTGATGACATTCGCATCGTAGATGGCCGTTTCATTCGCTAGTTGTTGTGCCAACATCATTGCTTTTTCTAAAGCATCTTGTTGAGAGATCTCCGAAGTGGCGGTTGCCGATGACACGGCTGTTACTAGCACATTTGTATTTGTGTAGGCCGAGCCGTTTGCGGAAGCGGAAGCGGTAAAAACTGACATTATATTATATTTTTTATGAATATTTGTTTTTTCACAAAAAAAATAATTCTTACTTGTTAAAATACATGTTTGCATAAAAAATGTCACTATTTACTGGTAAAGTTTTAGAAAAAATTCCCCTAGTATTTAAATACTTATTCGTCCCACCTAGTATTGTGCTTAAATGTGTTCCTGGAATATTAATGAATGCTCCATCACTACGTTTAAATGTTGGTATATTATTCATTGTTGTAATCTGTCCATTGGGTAAATAAAATGTTATCGCGCCAGTTCTATCAAAAATTCCAGTTGGTTCTGAATTTATATTATAGACTGTTTGTGTTAATGCCCATTTACCAATTTTTTGTGTCAAAGCAGCATCCAAAAATAGTGGTCCATTAAAGGTTTGAAGATTAGATTCATTCGATCCGCTTCCATAAAGCTTCGTTTGGGTAAATGAAGTAACATTCTTATTTGTAGTATAATAAAAGCTTATATCCGCAGGGCTATCTATTTGGGTTACGTTGTAATTTTCTAGATCTGTTGAAATGCTGGTCGCTTCATTGATAACATTCGCATCGTAGATGGCTGTTTCATTTGCTAGTTCTTGTGCCAACATCATTGCTTTTTCTAAAGCATCTTCTTGGGAAATCTCCGAAGTGGCGGTTGCGGAAGACACGGCTGTTACAAGTACATTCTCTTTTGTGTAGGCCTCGCCGTTTGCGGATGCGGAAGCTGTAAAGGTCATTGTTATGTTTTTTACGAGTATTTGATTTTTCACAAAAAAAATAATTCTTATTTATTGGTTCAAATAGATGCTTACCGAGAAAGTTATGCTATTTACAGTAACAATTCTTTTCACAATCCCCCGAGCATTCAAATACTCATCCGTTCCACCTAGTATCGTCTGTAAATACGTGCCCGGAAGAGTAATATATATTCCATCGCTACGTTTATATACACCTATATTATTCATTGTTGTAATCTGTCCATTGGGTAAATAAAATGTTATCACACCAGTTCTATCAAAAATTCTAGTTGATTTTGAATTTATATTATAGAGTGTTTGTGTTAATGCCCATTTTCCAATTTTTTGTGTCAAAGCAGCATCCAAAAATAGTGGTCCATTAAAGGTTTGAAGATTAGATTCATTCGACCCGTTTCCATAAAGCTTCGTTTGGGTAAATGCGTTAATACTTATACTATTGCTACAATAAAAAGTTAGATCCGGTGGGCTATCTATTTGGGTAACATTGTAATTTTCTAGATCCGTTGAGATGCTAGTCGCTTCATTGATAACATTCGCATCATAGATGGCCGTTTCATTTGCTAGTTGTTGTGCTAGACTTGTTGCTTTTTCTAGAGCATCTTCTTGGGAAATCTCTGATGTAGCGGTTGCGGAAGACACGGCTGTTACAAGTACATTCTCTTTTGTGTAGGCCTCGCCGTTTGCGGATGCGAAAGCTGTAAAGACTGGCATTATATTTTTATGAGTATTTGTTTTTCACAAAAAAAATAATTCTTAATTAGGGTTCAAATAGATGCTTACCGACCAAGTTGTACTATTCGCAGTGCGCGTTCTAGACGCAATTCCCCGAGCATTCAAATACTCATCCGTTCCGCCTAGTATCGTCTGTGAATATGTTCCTGGAATAGCGACATATGCTCCATCGCCACGTTTATATGCAAATGCATTAGTTAGTACCGTAATCTGTCCATTGGGCAAATAATATGTTTGTGTTCCAGATCTATCAAAAATGTTACTTGATTCTGTATTATTTATATTGTAAGTGGTATTTGATGTTGCGTATTTACCGATATTTTGCAACAAATTAGCATCCGCAAATACGGGCCCATTCCACGTTTGGAGAACAGATTCATTCGATCCACTACCGTAAAGATATGTTTGTGTAAATGAAGTAATACTCGTATCCGTGCTGTAATAAAAGCTTAGATCTGGTGGGCCATCGATTTGTGTAACATTGTAATTTTCTAGATCCGTTGAGATGCTGGTCGCTTCATTGATGATATCCGCATCATAGATGGCCGTTTCATTTGCTAGTTCTTGTGCCAGACTTGTCGCTTTTTCTAGAGCATCCTGCTGAGAAATCTCTGATTCGGCCGTTGCCGATGACACGGCTGTTACAAGCACATTCTCTTTTGTGTAGGCCGAGCCGTTTGCGGATGCGGAAGCTGTAAAGACTGACATTATATTATATTTTTTATGAATATTTGATTTTTCACAAAAAAAATAATTCTTATTGTTAGCTTTGTATTAATTAGGGTTCAAATACGTGGTTATAGAGTAAGTTGTACTATTTACTGGCAGAGTTCTAGATACAATCCCCCTGGTATTCAAATACTCATCTGTTCCACCCAGTATCGTGTTTAAATATGTTCCTACAAGAGAACTGAATACTCCATCACTGCGTTTAAACGCGCCTCTATTAAGTAATATAGTAATTTGACCTTTTGGCAAATAATATGTTAGTGTTCCATTTCTTTTAAACAGACCCTTTGATTCACTATTATTTACATCGTAAGTTGTGTTTGTTGTCGCCCATTTTCCAATTTTCTGAGTTAATGCAGTATCTGTAAATATAGGTCCATTCCATGTTTGAATGACAGATTCTGCTGATCCGGCGCCATAAAGAAACGTTTGCGTAAATGAACTAATACTTGTATTCGTGCTACAATAAAAAGTTAGATCCGGTGGGCTATCTATTTGGGTAACATTGTAATTTTCTAGATCCGTTGAGATGCTAGTCGCTTCATTGATAACATTCGCATCATAGATGGCCGTTTCATTTGCTAGTTGTTGTGCTAGACTTGTTGCTTTTTCTAGAGCATCCTGCTGAGAAATCTCTGATTCGGCCGTTGCCGATGACACGGCTGTTACTAGCACATTCTCTTTTGTGTAGGCCGAGCCGTTTGCGGATGCGGAAGCTGTAAAGACTGACATTATATTATATTTTTTATGAGTATTTGATTTTTCACAAAAAAAATAATTGTCTAGTTATTCTTCTTCTTTAATAACAACTTCCTTTGCAATAGTCTTGATGATCTTATTCGTATAACCGTCTGATTCTTCATCATTTGTTAAACCATTCATCGATTCTCCCACGATTTTCAAGAATTGTTCGCTTTTTGTTGATTCGCTATCCGTGTGTTCAGGATTCTCATCTTTCCATTCGCCAATTTGCTTTTGATTTTTATGCGCAACATGGGTAATCATTTTTGACAGCTTTTTCTTGGCTTCATCCTTTGCCCAGGCATCTTCGTCTTTCACATACATAGTTTCACGTTTTACGTCGCTACAATGAACCGGTCTTTTATGAACATCCAAGTCCTTTAGGTTATTCACGATGATGTGACTAATACCTTTTACGTAACCCTCTTCTCCAACTCTCTCCAAGTCTCTCAAATTAAGTTGCAGGGTATTGACAAAGTCCATAATATTCATGGCATCTTTGCATTGTTCGTTCAAGAAAAAATTCATATTGAATTTGGTTTTGTTGTGGGAATTCGTATTTGTATTCGTATTGTGGCAATTTGTATTGTTATTCATACCATTTTTGAAGACTTCTATTAGAATATTCTTAAAATCGTTCTTTAAAAAATCCAAAAGCGACTCATTTGTAATCGCGTTATTTGATGCATCTGTTACGAGGGGTGCGGTGACTTTTTCTTTTTTACATTTTTTCTTATGAGCATATAATGTAGATGAGTGTTGGTAAAATCTACCACAATCGCAAACATAGTTTGCCGAACTTTTTTCTAGAGGATTTTGTAGGATCTTATGTTTTCGCGTTAAAAGATGCCGATCGTATTGACTACTTCTACACGTATGATAGTCACATATTTCACAATGAAACTTCGCCGAACTTTTTGAGAACTTTTCAGTAGGAACCATTTCCTATACTATCCTACAAGAAAAAGTTCCTAAATACTTTCCCCGAAAAATCTTAAAATTTTACAATCACAAACTTTTTACCAAAAATCTTTTTTGAGACCATTTTGCTCTTGTGCATATTTTGCATGTTTTTTCTTCCAAAAGTAAATTCGACTTTTCATTTTTGGACATTTTTTTTGTCCATTTTTGAAAAGTCAAATTGACTTTCGGGATTTTTAATTCATTTTTCTACATACACTGAAAAACCAGGAACCCAGGAACTTATTTCAAAAATGGTTCCATGTTTCATAAGAAGAGAGAAATAAGTATTTCAAATTTAATGAATTCAATCTCAGCCAAAAAAAATTGAAATACTTTTTTTGATTTACTGGTATGGTAAGCTGAAAAGCAAAACCGAGTTTCAAACTAAAATCATGTCCTACGCGAAGAAGTCCGTTGTAAAGAACCCTATTCTCTGTGGCTTTTGCCGCAAAGCGGGTCGAGTCGTCGAGGCCCAGGAACATTCCTTGAAAGACAAGCATGGCAATGCCTGCTGCCCCTTTTTAGCCAAGGTTAAGTGCGCTTACTGCGAGAAAACCGGTCACACTACCACTCGATGCGCTGAAAAAATCAAGGCGGAGAAGTTCGAACGCGAACTGAACAGATACTGTGATGCCATTAAAAAACAAAAGAATGTGCGCCAAGAACCCGTCAAGGAGACGCAAATAAAAAAGCCAGCCAATGTCTTTGCATGCTTGTACGAATCTGACAGTGATTCGCCTCGTAGCAGCGCATCCGAAAGACCCTCATGTTGCTCACCGCGCCAAAAAAAGGCTGCTGCAATGGTATTTAGTGTTGTACCTGCGACTGCGACTCCTGCTCCTACTGCGGATGACCCTTATCCGCTCGTTGGCGTGACCAAGGTTGTTATCGGTCAATACGATTCTGGCGATCGTGTCCCATCCGATTCCGATTCCGATGACGATGACTACGATCCTTATTACGACCTCGAAGATGCTGCCATTGACCGGGCCGAGAGCTGGCGATAGATACAATACAAAAACCCTCATAAAAAAAATATTCATAACACGTAAAACATGTTATCAAAATTTATATTTAAATATAATTTTACTATAAGATTTAAAAGAATGAATTACCTATTTATAATTTACTTTTTTTTTCCATTTCATTTTATTAGATCAATAAGGATGGAAGATTCTATTAGAAATATCATTATCAATATTGGAGAAGATCCGAAGAGAGAAGGATTAATAAATACCCCAGAAAGATTTACAAAGGCAATTCATTTTTTAACAAATGGTTATAATAAAAATGTCAAAGATGTTATTGGGAATGGATTATTTAATGAAAATACAACAGATGACATAATTATTGTAAAAGACATAGAAATGTATTCATTATGCGAACATCATTTGTTACCTTTTTTTGGAAAGGTACATATCGGTTATATTCCAAATGGAAAAATATTGGGGTTGAGCAAATTTGCCAAAATTATTGAAATGTATAGTAGGAGATTTCAAGTTCAGGAACGATTGACTAAAGAAATTGCAGAAGCAATCATTTTGCTAACTGGGGCCAAAGGAGTGATTGTTAGAATCGAAGCTTGTCATTTATGTATGATGATGAGAGGTGTTCAAAAACAAAATAGTAAGACCTTTACCCAATGTATTTTGGGAAATATTACAAATTTTGATATGCTCAATTCTTAACTGAAAAACGTTCAACTCCTATTCCTTTTGCTTCTGCATAAATATTCGCTTTTTTTGTAGAAACTCTTGCTGCATAAACTAAATTATGATTCATCATCTTATCCATTATTTCATCACATAATGTTTCTTGTAAATTAATATGTCTATTGTTTGTAATTTCTATAATAGATTTCTTAATATAACTATAACTAAAAATATCATTAATATTATCATTTTTACATGTTGTGTGTTCAAGTAATATATATAAATCTACATTTATAACAACAATTTGCGGACTTTTTTTTTCGAAATCATGAACACCAATATTTATATCAATTGTATAATCTTTTAAAAAGATTCTCCTATACTTTGTCAAGTCTAACATTTATATTATAATTATAATTTTTTAAAATTTTTTAATTTTGCTTTACAACTATTCTATTTACTCCATGCAAACCCTCGATGTAACCCTATTCATTTGATCGAATCGAATCTTCTTTAAATTAAAAACTTGTTAAATACAAAGTATTTGCGATAATAGTGTAATATAGGGTAACAACTCTATATTAAACCAGAAATGAGTGACAAAACGAGAAATGAGTCATGATTTTTTTACCTTCTTCTACGTCTAGTCTTTTGTTTGCTTGCACCACCTGAATATTCCTTAGGAACGGTTTTCATTAAACTTCCGGTTCCAAATGCCGCCAATAAAAAAAGGAATCCTACAGCAACGATCCCTGTTATTTCTCCAGAATCCATTCTTTTACTATATCTCTTTATTTTCTTCTTTTTGTAGTCTTCCTTTTCTTACTTAATTTTTGCTTCTTGCTTCTTCTTCCTCCTTTTATTTCATCAAAATTTTGAACGGGGGTTTCATTTTGGCCTTTATATTGGTCATAACCTATAAAACCTGCTACTCCTACTACTGCACCTACTATAAGTACAAGTGCAACAATCTTATTGGGATCCGACATGTTTCTTATAATAGATCTTTATTTTCTTCTTTTCATGGAGTTCTTTTTCTTGCTTAATTTTTGCTTCTTGCTTTTTCCTCCACGGATCCGATAAAAAGTTCCTGTTCTTGGATCTACTTCAAAATTCACATCTGATGTAGATGATTCGGATTTTGGCGACATGTAATATAATACCCCTAGTATTGCTACTCCTATTGCTCCTCCGGTTATTGCTAAAACTGTATTATCCATTTCTTCTTACTATAACTCTATATTTTTTTGCTTTCTTTTTGCTGTTTTTCTTTTTTTACTTAACTTTCGATGCTTGCTTTCTCTTTTTCTTCCTCCTCCTGTAACGAAAGAACTTTGCGTATTATCTTCTTTTCCTTTGAGAGAATCTTTTAGCAAGAAAAATAATCCTATTGCTATTGGTACTCCAAGTGCCACACCTAAAATACTATATCCAACTGTTTCACCTGAACCCATTTCCTTATAATATCTCTTTATTTTTTTCTATGAGTGCGATGTTTCCTTTTTTTGCTTGTCTTTCGACGTTTGCTTTTTCTTTTACTTCTTCCTCCTCTAACTCGCGTGGCTATTAATGTTGGTTCAGGGATATTTCCAACAGTGGTTGCATCTGCTATTGGTTTATAAAAAACATCTGCATCTGCTCTATGTAAATTCACATTGTTTGCATCTGCATAGGTAAGACTTGGTGTTTGATCGTTTTCTTCTTCTGCTAACCTGCTTTCTTGTGATTCTCTTATTTGTCCTTCCGTGTCTCCTTCTGAAATACCCCTTTTATACTCATTATATCCAAGTAATCCCATTACTACGACGGCTCCTACTGCCGCTCCTACTCCTGCTAAAATTGTACTCGACATTTCTCTTAGTATAACTTGCTATTTTTTTCTGCTGCTACGAGATTTATTATTTCGTCGTTTGCTTTTTCTTTTTCTTTTTCCTCCTGCAGGTATAGCACTTACAATTGGCGGATAAGAAGCTGTTGCTGGAACCGGGTCCATTTGTGCCCTTTGTTGAGCCGAACTAAAAGCGTTATTTGTTGCGGCATTTTTTTGGTCTGAACCAAACACACCAAATGCTGCAGCAAATCCTCCTAATGCCAATACACTAAATAAACCGACTGCAACATAAGTCCCCGTTGATCCCATTCTTCTTATTATAGTTCTTTATTTTTTTCTTTTATTTTTTTCTCTCAGTGCGATGTTTCCTTTTTCTGTTTGTCTTTCGTTGTTTGTTACTTCTTTTTCTTTTCCCCCCTCCACTTGGAAGACTGGGACGACCTAATAAATCCCGATTCGCATTATAAGATCCGTTGTCAAAAGAAGATCCGTTGTCAAAAGAAGAACTCCGTATTCTATAGTCTGGGTCATTGTATTCACTACCAACGGATGATGCTCTAAAACGTTGGCCAGGTTCGACGTTATACGACGGTTTTGAAAAGGGGTTTAGATTACGACCCAATTGATTCCACATCATTGGACCCTCTCCTTGTCCTGTAACCATATCTTGAACATTTTTCTTTCCGGCAGCTGATCGTGTTCCATACCATATACCTCCTACTACAATTAGTCCGGCCGGGATAGCTAAATAAGGCAAGTATGAATTTGACATCTCTCTCAGTACTTACTATATCTCTTTATTTTTTTCTATGCAAAACCAGAAATGAGTGATGAAACCAGAAATGAGTAGCAAAAAGTTTGGTTCTTTAAGCCCCCTTTTTCGTTAAATATATATTGCCGGATCTTTCGCCTCTTTAAGCCCTTTCACTAATATATATTTCGGCGCAGGAAAAAACACTTTTATTAATAAGGGTTCTTTTACAAATTAAACAATTCTAAAGCTAAGGTTATACACACATTTTTTTTTTGGGTTTTCGGTTTTACTCGTCATCTGAGTCTGTCTCGTACTCTTGGAACTCGATCAAGCCCTTTGCTGCGTTCCACACGCCGATCTCGTCCTGGCTCTTGAAATCGTAGATCACATTGTTCGACGACTTCAAGTAGGTCTTGCCTTGGAACTCAAACCTTGACACTGCAACAGGGGCTTCCTCCTCCTCTTCCTCCTCTTCCTCCTCTTCCAACTCCGCGTCGGCTGCTGCAACCTTGGTTGGAACCTTGACTACAACCTTGGCTTCAGCTTTGGGCGCCTTTTCAGCCTTTACAGGCTTTTGTGCCTTCGCTTGTTCCTTGGCCAACTCCTTCGCGGCCTTTTCTTGTTCCTTGGCCAACTCCTTGGCTGCCTTTTCTTGAGCCTTCGCTAAGTCCTTGGCTTCCTTTTCTTGGAGCTTTGCTTGTTCCTTGGCGGCCTTTTCCTCGGCCTTGGCTTGTTCCTTCGCGGCCTTTTCCTCAGCCTTGGCTTGTTCCTTGGCAGCCTTTTCCTCAGCCTTGGCTTGTTCCTTGGCAGCCTTTTCCTCAGCCTTCGCTAAGTCCTTGGCAGCCTTCTCTTCAGCCTTGGCTTGTTCCTTGGCAGCTTTCTCTTCGGCTGTCATCTTCTTGCTCTTCTTCGAACTCGAAACTGATTCCGATTCCGATTCCGAGCCCGAAAGATCGCTCATCGCTTCGGCGCTTGCGCTTGGCGCTGCCTTTGCTTCTTGCACTAGGGTTGCGAACAAGTCCTCGGTAGCAGATACTTCAACAATCTTGGCTGCCTTCTTCGGGCGTCCGCGACTCTTCTTCTCTCCGCTCGAACTCTCGGTATCCGAAGTGATGGCCTTCTTGGGGCGACCACGCTTGCTTTCCTTGGGGGGTTCCGCTGCAAAGTGCGTCTCGGCGTCGAAGGCGACACCTAGGCGATCCACTTCGGCCAGTACTTGTTCCTCGGTTAGCTTCAACTTCTTCATTACCTTCACAAATGCAACGGGTGCCTTGCCCTTGGGATCACGCCACTCGGGGTTTGCGCGGTTGGCGATGATACCACAGTCTGGCTGACCGTTGGCATTCTTCGCTGCTTGCTTTGCGCACCCTTTGCAGAACTCACCATCCGCATCGCACTTCTTCTCGCACTGTGTGTAGAGTCCGCGGTTCGGTTTCACGCCTTGGCAGCATGTATCACTGATGTATCCGCTGAATGGCAACGGGAATGCTGCCTTCTCTACTTTTTGTGTTTTTGTTTTCTTTGATACAATTTCTGCGCGAATAGACACTTGGTTTGCACCTAGGCGTTCCATGGCCTCCTCGGCGGAGAATCCATACACCTCGGCGCACTCATTGATTGCTTGGCGAGCCATGTCCAGTGCCATGTTCTCCATTTGCTTCATTGCCTTCTTCGTCACAGTCATTGCCATCTTGCTCTCGGTCATCTTCATCATTACGCTCATCTTCAACAATTAATTGCTCTTCTTGCTTTTCAGCTTACTCATTCCCTATTTCTAAAAAAGTATTTCAATTTTTTTTTTTCTTCACTTTTTTTTTGCTCACTAAAAAAAACTTTTCTATCCAGGAATCTTTCTCTGTAAAAAAAATTTTTTGTTTTCAAAAACCCTTATACCCAGGAACATTCTTTGTTTCAACTTCAACTTCAACTTCAACTTCAACTTCAACTTCAACTTCAACTTCAACTTCAACTTCAACTTCAACTTAGGAACATTCCTTGTTTCCTTCATGGACCCTTTTCCCTGGAACATTTCTCGCACCACCATGACCAAGATCCATTTTTGTTATATTTCTTGCATATTTTGCACCTTGCGTCTTCTATATCTCCTTCATACATCGTTAGATACACTTGTATGTGGTCTATTTTCTTTTGGCAATCCCGTAGATGTTCCAATTCTTTTTCCATCAGTCTCCTATACATCGCGATCCGTTCTTGTTCCTCTTTGGTTCCTTTGTATTCACCTTCCTCTTCTTCTTCTTCTTTTTCCTCGCTTGGTATCTCTTCTTCATACTCTTGCAATGTTTTACCTTTATTCTCTTGCGTAAAGATTGGATTCATCTTATTCGTTGCTTGTTTTTTCTTTTTTTAAAAAAAGCATTTCAATTTTTTCTATTTAGAAACTCTTTTTTATTCCTTGCTTCTTATTTTTCTCTCTTCTTTATGTATAGTTATGGCTCCTGGTATGTCCTATAGCCGTCTTCAAAATGCCACTCCTGGTTCTTTTGTTTATTTTGGCAACAAGGCTAAATCTAGTTCTAGTGCAATGAGTTTTTTGGGAGCTTATTCCACCAAAAATAGAAATTCTGCTAAAAAAACTTTTCCTTCTCCTCGTATTGTTGCTAATGCTACTACTGCTCCTTTTGGTGGTACTATATTTCTTTATGAACAAAATGGTTGTGTCTTCGCGCAAACTCCTTTACCCAATAGTTCTACTACATGCTTCCAATACATAGAAAGCAAATATCCTGGTGTTAATTGTAAACAATTTGGCGCTACTCAGCCTACTACAACTTCTAGCGGCGCTGCTGCTACTGAATGCAATTGTTGCCCCACTCCCGTACAAGGCGACTACTAGTATTATTCACGCTTTGTTTGCCGTTACTACAAATGAAATTTTGGGTAGCTTATACTTCAAAATATAGAAATTCTGCTGTACATTCTTTTCCTGTACGCCTCTCTGTACTGGTTATAATTGTGATATTATAAGTGGTCATATGTAATCTTATTCTTTTCTTTAACAATAAGATTCTTCATGTCATCGCGCTCGTCTTCTCTTTTCCCGGTATGTGTTTGTATAGATTATGTAAATCATATGCGACACCATGTTCGCTTATTCGTTTGCCTTGCATTTTCCTCACAAACTCTTCTTTGTTGAAATGTATTTTCTCTCCTTCTAAATGTGTCGTTTCTAAAATAAATTTACTGTATTGTCCTGGTTGCCAAATAGGAATTTTTAAATATTCTTTCATCTACTATACTTTTAGAAAATATACTTTTAGAAATATACTTTTAGGAAATATACTTTTAGAAAAAGTATAGCAAAAAAAGAAAGAGTATAGCAAAAAAAGAAAGAGTATAGCAAAAATATTTACGAGAAAGGTAGATTACTTTTCTTGAAAATGTTTAGAAACATCTTTTTTTGGTATTAACGCTGAATCACATGTCATTTCTGAAACTTTATTTTCTGGAACTTTATTTTCAGTAAATTCAATATTCAATTCAACTTTTTCTTCATAAATTTCATTCATAATTTTGTTAAACTCTGTTAAAGTATCAGAAATACTTACTTCTCTGTTCTTGTCTTTTTCTACATCATAAATATCCAAAATAGTCGATATAATTGGTTCTCTTAAAATATCTCTTTTGTCGAGCTCTATTATTTGAATCCCATTTACCTCTGGTTCTTTGTTTTGAAATAATTTATATTTATGAATAAAATCCGCTAAACCACTTGCTAAACCTCGATCTGTTTGATTTAAATCTCCAGTAATCACCATTTTGCTTCCTAAACCAATTCGTGTTGTCAGCATAAGCATCTGATTGGGCGACGAATTCTGCATTTCATCTGCAATAATAAGCGCATTTTTAAAAGTTCGCCCTCGCATATATGCAAGTGGGGATATCTCAATAACATTGGCATGTATCATGCTGTCAATGTCTTTTTGTGAATAAAATTCTAAAAATATGTCAAAAATAGGTCGTGTCCAAGGATCCATTTTTTTAATGAGATTTCCCGGTAAAAATCCGATATCTTCTTCCACTGGAACAACTGGTCTGGTAATAATAATTTTCTGATATTTTCCTCGCTTCAACTCTCGTATTGCCGTATTGCACGCCAGAAGTGTCTTTCCCGTTCCCGCTGGTCCAACAGCAAAAATAATTTTATATTGGTCGTCATTCAAATATTGATTATACAATTCTTGATTCGAAGATTTTGGTTTATAAAATTTAGATAGTGATTTCAAATCAGGCATATAATCTTTTTTAGATGCAAACATTCTTGTCGAAAAACAAGAGCGAAACGCTAGACAACATGCCAACATTTTTAGATTCATACTAGTTATAAGCAAGTGATGTTTAAGTACGAATTATATTAATTATAAAAAATAATTATATTACTCTTTTAGAGTCAAAGTAATATTTTCAATAGAAGTTTTTTCTTCTTGTTCTTTCAACATTTGCTCATACACTTCTTTTTTAATAAAAATACCATCCGTCTCTGAAAACCAAGAGACCTTTTCTAGCCGGTCAATCGTATGTTTCAAATAACCTAGTGTATTGATACCAACGCAGTTTGGTAAATTTGCCGCACTTTCTAACAAAACATGGGTTTCATTTTTTCCCAAACATCGAATATCATTTCCAATTTGATCAATGCCCTGCAAAAAGACAAACTCCACATTTTTTTTAATAATAGTAGGATCTTCTTTGAAACACGGGTCTATTTCTTCAGCAGGCATCATTTTTTTACGTTTATGATAGAGAGACTTCCAAATCTGTGAAACGGCATCATCATATATTTGATGTTTAAAAAGAACTTTATCTATATTATCAAATAAGGCAACTACACTTTTATCCTCATCTTTTTCCAAGCACTCTTTATAAAATACTAAATTTTTTACAGTTTGAACAATTTCGGAATCAGACAAAAGAGAATTTAATATTATTTTTTTGCAACATTCGTAACCTGATTCTTTATCATTTACATAGGAAGCGCTAATAGAATTAAAATATTCAACGCGATCAACATACAAATGTTTAAACACAAATAGTTTTGTTGAATTAACATCTCGGTTATAGTTTTTAAATCGATGATATAATCCATTAACTAGTAAATGATCTCCTTGTTTCAATAAAACTTCCATGGCGCCAACAATTCCTTCAATTCTCTCAACATCATATTCCACAGTTTTACAAAAATATTTCAATGCCTCATTTGACTCATTTTTCTGCAAAAGTAAAGTACCGATAATAAAAGCAGAATAATACTTCTCTTGAACCCAGTTTGGCAAATCTAAACATTTTTTATACCACTCAATAGATTTATCTATCATTTGACAATCTTTATAACTTTGCGCACAATAAAATGCATATCTACATGCCATGCCTATATCACCTCCTTCTTTCTCTTTATCAAATGCCTTTTCTAGGATTATAGCATCATCATAATATTTCGTAGGATTTTTACTGCGATCTCCAAGACGACCAGACTCAATATAATAAGCGCCATTTAAAATAATAGCTTGATCTTGGCTGCCATCTTTAGAGGTCAAATATTCGTGTAATACCCCCTTAAACTCCCACTGTTTTCTATTAGCAATAAGCAACGGTCGTACATAGGTAAAATCCTTGCCAAATTGAAGATGATACATATTTGCATTTAATGATTGAGGCAACCCAAAATTTCCGCATATTTTATCGTCTGCATCAAAAATAAATAAGTAATCCGTCTTATTATATGCAGCTTCCAATGCTTTTGTTCTATTATAACCGAAATCACGCCATTCATGTTCTACCAATTTTCCTGCAATCTTTTTTTCCTTAAAATACTCTTTGATCATTTTCTTTGTCTTATCAGTAGATCCAGTATCAGAAATGACCCAATAATCAATGGGAATATAACTCAATATGTTATCCAATGTTTCACGAATAACATGTTCTTCATTTTTCACAATCATATTCAAGCATATTGTTTGTTTTGACATATATACTAAAATCGCTGATTTAAATTCACGAAAAATATCGCGACCAACCATCTTTAAGTTACTTTTAAACATATATTATGCATTCAGACTGGGGATTTTTTGTATAAGAAAAAAACGTTTAAATTTCTTCATACCATCAGCAGTATAGCCGTCGCATTTTCTAATTGGTTCCATCTTGTATCCATATACGCGTAAAATCTGTCGAATAAGATTGAGAAGAGGCCATTTCTGTTTTGCATTGGCTTCTTTATGAAGACTTGTTAAAGAAGAGGAGCTAAATACCTTTCTAAGCTGATCAATTTCTTGTTTCAATTCATGATATATAGAAAAATTCAACAATGCTTCGCGATCTATTAGAATCTCTTTGTCTATAAAAGAAATACCGACGCGATCGAGTATTTTTTTTGTGGTTTTATCTATTTCCATTATACAATGCAAATAGATTTTTTAAATTAAATGCCAAATTGGGGAATACTAAATATCTCTCCCGTTTTTATATACTTGGCAATAATTTTTGGATTTATCTTGTTACAAATAATATCTTCTGCCTGATAAACATTTCCTGTTTTGTCAATATAATATATAATTCCCTGTATATCTTGAGCCCATACCTCGATTTTTTGATTTTGATCTTTTACCTCATTCTGCGATTCTGCAACTCCATGTGGAGTGCCTTTCATATGCGTTCCACAATATTCATCGCCCTCCTTCTTCCGGCGGGTGCATTGTTCTCCATTCGCACGCTTCGCGCAGCATCGATCAAAGAACGGAACAACATTCTTTACACGCTTGCGCTTCATAAAATCGTCTTTTTCCAACGTCAAACGTTCATAATCATAAATATATTGAATGAGTTGATTTCTCGACATTTCATTTTCCGCGTCAAAATTCAAGACTTTTTCTCGAAGTTCATCTTTAAAGGTTGTGATATATGCTTCAATTCGCTTATTAATGCGGCGCTCCATTCTGGTTCTTTATATTGATTATTATCTAATCTTATATTTATTTCAATTTTTATATATTATAATTTTTAACTTAAAGACGCTATTTTTTGGACTCAGTGTTTATGACTTGATTTTCTTGTTGTAAATAAAACCATTCTTCTGTTTTTACTGCAATAGTTTCTTCTAAAGAGTGTGTTTCTTTTATTGGTTCTTCTTGTACTTCTAAAACCGGCAATTCAATTGGCGGTTCCATTGGCTCTTCCAAAACAGGTTCTTCGACAATTGGTTCTTCAACAATTGGTTCATCAACAATCGGTTCTTCCAAAACAGGTACTTCCAAAACAGATTTTTCAACAATTGGTTCTTCAACAATTGGTTCTTTGATAACAACCGGTTTTTCAATAATAATAGGCACTTCTAAAACAGGTTCTACTAAAATCTGCGCCGTTTGTTGTTTTACAGGTTCTTCTTGCAAAGTTTGTATTTCTTTTTTCTGTTCATCAATCATTAATTCTATACCATTATCCATACTCTCCTGTAATTCAGTCATGAGAGAACCATCAATATTATCACTTTGCAAAGTCAATAACATACTATTTCGACGCGTTTTATTCATTTGGACCGTATCTTCAAATTTAATATCATTGGTAATTTGACTAAACATTAATTGCAACTTTGTCGTAAAACGTTTCAAATATTTGATATGCAATTTATGAAAAAATTCTATATAGGTAACAAAAAGCGTCAATTTCTCTCGAATGACGATATTATTATATTGAAACGTAGAAACAAAATTATCAATATTTAAACCAATACTATTTTTCATTTGATGGATTTTTAATTCGTGTTCTTTGTTTAAAAAGTATCCGTAAATAGCTTGCAACAAAACAAGCAAATTTTCATGCAAATTCTGGATCAATTCAAATTCATATTTTTTAAAAGGTTCCAAATCTCGATATACTGGAAAATTTATATTCATCAATGTCAATTCCAAAATTTTCTTATCAGAAATATTTTTTTGAATATAATCCACAATAATTTTGCATAATTTGTAATATTCACAATACATTCGATTAATAATTGCATCAAATAATCGATGCATATCATCATGCTCGATATCAATTAATTTCCCCTGAAAATGAAAAGAATCTAGTCCAAACATGAAAAGATTATTCTTATTATTTTTTATAAAATCAGCATAAAAATCTTTTAACTTCTTAATTTTATCTGATAGTATTCCAAATGTTTTAATATTCTCATTTTTAAGATCCACAATCTGTGTAAAATTCTGTTTCAAATTATTTAAACGAACATCCATCTTATGCATTATTTATGGAAAATAAAAAACACAATTATTTTTTTCCAATATTATAAATTCTATTTATCATATATAATATTTTATGGAACTTCCTTCTGAAGATGAAAATCACGCTTTAGAGCAGCTAACGACCATTATCGATGGATCCACAGATTGGTCTCAAGAGCACGAAAAAATTCTCATTGAATGGGCTGATAAAGCCATGTGTTATCGTTGGCTACACTCGCGCGCCAACTCTTTATATTCCAATCTAAATGCATGGTACACTATTCCGGTCATTGTTATTTCTACTCTTACTGGAACCGCCAACTTTGCATTAACTCGCGTGCCACTTGAATATCAGAATTACTTTGCCATGGGCGTGGGCGCATTCAATATTTTAGGAGGTATTGTTACAACGATACAACAATTTTTAAAAATCACACAACTTAACGAATCCCATCGTGTAAGCAGTATTGCATGGGATAAATTTTATAGAAATGTCAAAATCGAATTAGCTAAACACCCATCCGAGAGAATGCAATCTATTCAAATGTTAAAAATGTGTAAAGAAGAATTTGATCGTTTGATGGAAACTAGTCCAGTTATTCCAGATAAAATTATTAGTAGTTTCAAAAGTTCATTTAAAAATAGCGATGCATTTGAAAAAATTGTCAAACCAGAAATTTGCGATGTACTTGTTAGTACGGAATTTTCAAGAAACCAATGGTTTAATGATGAAAATCGCGAAAAACGAATGTCGGAAGCGGCAAAGGTTCAATTGACAAAAGAAAATCAACAAAAACATACAAAAGAAATGAATTTGCTTACATTAAGAGATTTTAAGAGAACCTTTTTCAATTTAAATAATCGTGAAGCTATGGAAGAAGAAATTATTGATAATCTCAAAGATAAGATCGAGGAAGAATTACTAAAAAAACTGATTGAAGAATTTAAATCAGAGGAAATTGTATAAAAACTGGACTAGAACTGCGTTTATTTCAGGGTCTGTGGTAAAACTAACATAGTAACTAATAAAAATAAATAGAATGTTATATAAGTACCATACGAATTTATATTAAAGCCATAAAAATTAAGTATTGTAACAATAATATACATAACTAATAAAGACATGACCACTGTTCCAATAGCTGTACTTGATTTCATATTTTATATAATAGCATATAAAATATAAATACTTACTTTACAAAATAGAATAAATACCATTCTTTTCCCACAAAGAATTCATAGTACTACTATCTAAAGAATGACAAGTCAATGGAATTTGTTGATCATATTCTTTTACAACATATGTTGTTCCATGACAATGCAATGTATCATCATCTAATTCAACTCCCTCTCCTAAAAATACACTATCATAGTCTTGTGCCCACATACTATCTCGATCAGATATTCTTAAATAATTAACTAATCTACGATGTTCCAATGTTGCGCAAGTTGTATCTTGTTTTAATAATTCTTGTGTAATTAATGAAGTATCTGCAGGATCATCCTTTCGATTTTCTATTTTCTTCATATTTCCTAGAAACAAGGCAAAACGTATGATACTTCCTTTTAATGCTGCATTTTCTTTCTTCCAGGACATAAAATATTCCCATGTTTTTATCTTTTCATCTTGCAATTCTTGCTTTTTCTCTTCTACATATTTCAGCATGGATTTTTTAACTGCATATTGATAATCATAAAAATAATAATTTGATCCAAACATACTTTTGTTATTAGATCGACTTTCTCCAAAAACGGAAATAAAATTTTCTTTGTTACTAGTTGTACCCATATAAGCTATTACTGGAATTTCATAAGGGTCCATATTAGCATCCTGCAAAAAGATAAATTCTGGATATTCTTCGAAAAATTGTGTGACTTTTTGATTGACCCAGAAACTACCACACACACTTTTTGTATTGATTAGTTCATCCATTGTTAATAACCACAAATCATTTTTACTGTTTAGATCATGCATATCAATCTCATTTTCTGAAATATCAAAAAATAAATAATATTCTTTTTCATTTTCATTTATAGTTTCATTTATATTTATAGTTTCATTTATATTTTCCTTTGTATTTTCTAATTTTTTCTCTAGGTATCCACAATATTTCATAAATCCTTTCTTTTCATAGCACATCATCATTAAATCGATAGATTCACATGCCTTTAAAAAAACATTATTATGATAATTTGAAAACGATGCAAAGGATATTATCTCTTCATCTTGACATTTATGCATTAAAAATTGCAAAAAAGGAACCTTCCCCTTTGTATTTACTTGAAATGGACAAACATAGATTCTTGCACCCTCTTCTACATTACATGGTTTTTCATCTATTAGACTCTGCAACGCGGAATATTCATAAAAATCAGATATATGAACTTCAATATCTCTATTTTCATATTTTGGCTTTTGTAGTTCAGTTCGTTGATTTTCATATAATTCATCCAAATCTTCTTTCGTATTTGTAAATTCTGAACTTGTATCAAAATCATCTTCGGATTCATCCTCCAATCTACGCATGCCATGGTTCTCAAAGAAGGATGCTTTCTTCAAAGAACTCTTATGAGAAGTACGCGGAATCATGATATATTACTATAGTATTTCATGATTTGTTTATTTCTTTTTAAAATTTATATTATATAATCGATTTATTTGTTTAACTTCATTTTAATAGTTTCTTTAATTTGTTCTTCACGATTTTCCAAGATATATTTAGTCAAATCCTCTGCCTTTGTAGGATCAGTGGAATAATAATTTTGTAAAACTGCCATTAATGTTTTACCATTTATCGGTTTTTTTGTTTTATTTTGCTTATATACTAAAGAACCACCATTGATATCAAAACAATCAATTTGATTTTTTTTCATGACATTTACTAACGAGTCCGTTAGATGCTTCTTTTTATTTTTGCGATCTTTCAACTCTGTTTGTAGTTTATTAATTTCTGACTCTATTTTCATCCATTCTTTTATATTTGTTACTAATTCTTCTTTCGTTTCCATATTACTATAACCATCTATTAAAATTATTCTATATTATTTTTTATTTATCTTCTTATTTACTATGTCTCCCACACAAACTATCTTGTTTTACTTTACAGCCGCACAGAGAGCCCTTTTTAAAACCCGATTTTAATATTTCTACGCAACCGCCAATCTTTTCTACATCTACATTCTGGATAATTATATTTTCCGATTGCATTTTTTTCTCTGGCTTCATTTTTTGTTTTTCTTGCTTCGCTTGCTCTTTTGCTTGCTTTGCTTGCTCTTTCGCTTGCTCCTTTTCTAGCTTCGCTTGCTCCTTTTCCAGTTTTGCCTTCTCTTTTGCCGCGTCTTTTATCTCTTTCGTTTTCAACTTTTCCATTTTTGCATGGTCTTTTACAGCATAATATTTATGCTGTATGCAATATGTTTTCCCATCTAATTCCAGCAATTTTACATTGATATTTGTACATTTTGTAGTTTTTACTATTTTGGTTCCGTCTTTTCCTACCGATGTATAATTCATTATATAAGCACACTTTCCTTTTATGTAATCATCTATATTTGCATTTTGCAACTTTTCTTGTGATTCGTCGAAACAATTTACCCCATGAACCTGATTTATTCCAACTATTTCATAATAAGGCAAAAGTGTTGATTGAATATTTCTACAATAAGGGCATCTTATTTCTCCCGCCTTCAAGACTCGTCTTTCTAAACGATTAAACGTTTTTTTATGATTCAAAATATCATTATAAAGAGGAACATAATTGAATTTGTGATTGCATTCCAATTGAACCCAATTTTCTGTCAATGGAGAACTAGTAATTAAACAGAGATCAAGATCAGATGTTTCTATAGGTTGATCCAATGATTTATATAATTCCTCATAAAAGTTTAGACCACCATTCTCAATAATATAATTTTTTGCCATTTACAATTAATTATATTTGCAATAAGTCTTTATATTTATTATCTTGTACTTTGTTATATTATGTCACCAGCAACGTGGGGTCCGGCTATTTGGGCTTTTTTACATACAATTGCAGCAAAAATAAAGGAAGATAAATATTCTACAGTAGCACCACAATTATTTTCATTTATACAAAAAATATGTAGTAATCTGCCATGTCCAGATTGCGCAGCACATGCCCGAAGTTTTTTATCAAAAATTATTTTTTCAAGAGTTGCGACCAAGCTAGATCTTATCCGACTTTTATTCATATTTCATAATTCAGTGAATCGCAGACTAAAAAAACCCGTATTTACCATTAATAATATTGATAGATACTCTAAATATAGTCTTGTTATTGCATATAATCAATTTATTGCTGCTTTTTCTACAAAAGGTAATATGAAACTTTTAGCAGATTCTTTTCAAAGAAAACTAATTATTCAAGAACTTAGAAGATGGTTTTTAGCAAATCTTCATAATTTTGAATAAAAATCATATTTGACAGTTGCATAATTGTCGTTGGCCGATTTTGAACCGACCCGAAAATGTAAAATTTTGTCGAAATGCGTCACTATTTAGGCGATTGACAGTTTCTTTAAGTTCGTTAGCCGATATATTATTTTTCGGTAGAAGCATGAGAAGGCCCGCACCAAAATACTGAACCGTGCTTAAAAATGCTACCTTGGGTTGTCTCGTAAGAGTGCATATATAAATGCATGGTTTCCC
>Ga0304728_1000496_pt1 | contig 33265 bp, 32 predicted proteins | sample C_130625_MF_Meta_FD_190476 | JGI IMG/M metagenome (GOLD analysis project Ga0304728, IMG submission 190476) | Freshwater microbial communities from Lake Croche, Canada to study carbon cycling - C_130625_MF_MetaG (v2) (version 2) | ecosystem: Environmental > Aquatic > Freshwater > Lake | place... | reverse complement strand
CATCACGGTCACGGTCCCCCCTATTTTGTCTACGGTCTGCCATAATTTCTAATATACTAATAATGATATAAATATATGTTTATATCATTTTAAATCAATTTTTTTAAGGGGAACCAAGGTTCCCCTTTGACCCCTCCTTTTTAATTAAAGGCGTGCAGATGAACCGTAAGTTTTTTAATCCATCCCTTATGAATTAAAGGTGTGCAGATGAACCGTAAGTTTTGTTAATCCATCAATTCTGAATTAAAGGTGTGCAGATGAACCGTAAGTTTTGTTAATCCATCAATTCTTAGTAAAAAATTAGTAAGGGAGGGGTCGCAGGGGAACCTACGGTTCCCTGCAAGGTTCCCCTCATTCAAACGGGTCTTGCTCATTATTTAAAAACCAACGTTTATTATTCTTTTTAATATCATCATAATAACGGAACAATATTTCTAATATAACACAAAGTCCCTGCTTCACTATTTCTTTAGAATTAACAGTAACATCAGTATCAGTTCCCTTATCGCTATATTTAATGTCAGAAATCATATTGATACGTTTAATTACGTCTTTTTTACCTTCTACATTACAAACAGAGCCAATTCTAGCTTTGGCAGAAGAATCCAGTGTTTTAAAAACAACAGCATCTTTTAAAACTTGCATGAATCCAAATAGACTATTCATTCCGGATAAAGGTATCAATAATTTCTTCGCACTTTGTCGCTTAGCATCCATTTCATCAGTAGGTTGCGCATCCGCCCATATCCATTTATCCTCATTCGTTTGAATAAATACTTTTTTACGACCACTTTCGCCCTGTTTATCCTCACTATCCACGGCTAATACAACCGCATTATTCCCTCTAACTTTTACTATTTTTTCTTCAAAGTAATTACGAATAAGTTTTTCTGAAGATACGCTGTCTACTGAATCGTTTTCACCAGAATAAAAATACTGTATAATTAATAATCTATCTTGTATAGGAAGAGTATCCAAATAATGATAAACAATAAATTTATTTACTAATTCTGAATCCATTTTATGCTTATCAACTAAAAATTCATAAATATATCCTAAATTAATATACCAATCAGATTCTTTGGTAACCTTTTTGCTAGGTTTATTTGTTCGGGCGGTTTCTACTTTGACAAGACAATTATCTATATCGGCAACTATTTCTTGGTATTTTTGAATAATATACTGGTGCTCATCTAATTCTTCATCCTTTTCTAAAACTGGTTCCGCAGTAGGTTTTTCAATTTCATATTCCAAAGTAGTACGTTTATAATCAACCGGAATACTTTTCTCTAGTAAAGGTTCTCCTTCATCGGTTAATTCAACAGGTTGGAAAACATAAAATTTATCTTTATTTATTAAATAACCGCTACGTCCATATTCGTCATAAATATATTCATTTTTGTTATTTATAAATCTAGATAAGGCAAAGTCAATTTGAATTTCTGGATATTGTTTTAAAATATTAATTTCATTAATTAGTTGCTCGCGACCATATGATAATTGCTTCTTAAATAAATCACGAATACGTTTCACAATAATAGAATGATTCATATTAGCAAACTCTTCATTATAAGTGTCCGATATAATTTCATTTATATCTCCTGTAGGATTACATGTAAAGTCAGTTTTACAAACATCGTAATCACAAATATCGGAATAATCTCGGTCTCCTATTTGATAATCAATTAATTCTCTTTTACTAGAAACATGAATCTTCATTTTCTTATTATTTGCCAGAGAATTTAGTTGGTCTATCGTAAAATTATGTTGACCTATATTTAATAAGCAATCTACGGAAATTTCCTTCAATACCCGATTGACTCTTCCAATTAATTTGGCTTTCTTTTCCGCAAAACGATAGACGTACAAATCCGCCGGTTCTTCATCGTTTCTAGGTAAAGTAGAATGAAGGTAAATTTCCACATTACGCTCTTTAAAATTAGCCAACATACAATGACTAAAATTACGAACACCGCGCCCAATAATCTGTTCAATTCTGCTCATATTGTACCACGGGTCCATAATATGGATTTGTCGTATACATTTAAAATCTAGTCCCTCGGACCCAGCTTTGGAAATAATAACTACCTTTACTTTTTCACCATTAAGATTATTAGGATTAGTAACATATTTTATATCCTCTAGATTATCAGGTGAATATGCTTTATTACCAGTAATCATTACATATCGGGCTGCATTAAATTCGCCTTTCTCATTATCTTTAGTAAATTCAGCCCGGGTTTTCATAGTAATTGAATCCACCGGTTCTGTTGGTGGTGTTTTAAATAATGATTTCGCGTAATTTGCCGAACTAAATCTATTTAACCCCATTTCTTCTAACGCTAGGGCAATAGGAATAATGGAACCTTCAATATATTGTGAATAAATGAGAACGATACCCTTTGATTTTTTTATGCATTCACATATTTTGGCTATTTTATTACTGTACTTGCCAATATTGTCTGGATGAAAAATCCTGCCATGATTGGGATCATTTAAAATACTGGGTTTATATTCAAAATCATATACATTTGGATAAGGTGACCTTTGTATAGTATAATTCATGGTATTTGCTAATCCTTTTTTACCTATGTATTGATTAACTATTTCTTCATTTTGTTGGTCTTCAAATTCATTAGGACTGGTAGAACTGGGAGAACCTAGACTATCTATTCCATCTAGTTTCTTATTAGGAAAGACAATATCTAATGCTTCAAGTGGTTTTAAGAGATACGTATAACCAAAAGATTCCATATTTTCAAAAGAAGGAAGTTCTCTCTCTTCCCCAAATTTATTTACAACATTATATGATTTATTCCGCATATGATTCATTAAAAAATCATAACCCTTAGCTTGATATTCACCTATTGAAGTAATAAAAACCGGTATGTTTTCTAATGGTTCTTCTATCTCTCTATTATTCATTTGTAGACTAGGATAACCAGTAGATTCTTTGATAAAATCTAAAGAATTTTCCGGTGAGAAAACATCGGGATAAATCCGGTATGGGAACGTATATGGATTTTCACCACGAACATAGGAAACATATCCTGTTAATTTTCTTATTAAAAGTTCTTTGCCGACATCAAGCCCGCCCTTTTTACTTTTCTCTTTCACTTTAAAATTCCCTTCTTTGTCAAATACATCACTTTCTTTAATTGTACTGTGTTTATCTACAGTATTTATTAAATTAGTCAACCAAATAATTTCCTTATGATTATTGTACATTGGAGTAGCAGAAAGTAATAACAATCGCATATTATTAGCATATCTGGCAACATCCATTAGTAAACTCGCGGTTTTACTTTCTTCACGTTGTTCTTCTGATATACGTATATTATGCACCTCATCAATAACTATAAGGCGATTATCAAAATACTTACGTATTTTCTTAATTTTTAATTCTTTTAATTCAGATGCATTAAAGCGAGAACCTTCATTACCAGGAGGCATTTGCAAGACACGTTTAATGTAATTTGCGATTTCCACATATCCCATGAAACGATAATATTTATCAATAATACTATTAATCTCACTGATAATTCGGTCTTTCGGAATACCAGTTATATTTGTAGGGTTTACTTCGCTCAGTAAAGAATTTCCTATGCAGGTATTTAATTTCCATAATCCAGATTCAAGTTTTAACTTACGCTCATCAAAAAGTTGTAACCGGTAATTTTGCTGAACATTAGGAGATGCTACAATTAATATTGGTTGAGTTATACCTACCTGCTTGATGTATGCTCTCATTTCTTCCGCAATTCCTATAGAACTACACGTCTTGCCTGTACCCAATCCGTGGTACAGTAATAAACAATTATAGGGGGTTTGCAGCGATAAAAAGTTTTTAACAAATAATTGATGGGGAGTAAGCTCAAATTCGGTATTACACAATTTTTTCGCATGCTCTTCTATATCATAGATAGTTCCATCGTATTTAGTTTCATTAAATTCCTTATGACGGGCGATTTTTAAATTAAATTCCGAATCGTTCGTATCAGGATATAAAAACTGAAAACCTTCTTCTGACTTTAAATTCTCATGTTCTTGTAATTCTTTTTGTGATAGAAATTCATTATATTCTTTTGATTCAACATCAGGTACGAGAACTGATTCAATAGGGGTCGGACTCTCTACTTTGCTTTTACTTTTAGTAAAAAGTGTAGACAAAAATGATTCGGATTGCTCCCCCTCCCCTTCCCCTTCCCCCTCAAAAACCTTTCTAGTTTCCTCCGTTGTTTTGATTGGTACAACACTATCTTTAGCTTCTTCTACTTCTACTTCCTTAGTTTCTACTTCCTTAGTTTCTACTTCCTTAGTTTCTTCTTCCTTAGCTTCTTCTTGTTCTTTTCTATCATTATCCTTATGTTTTTCTAAACAAAGAATGACTTTTACAAAATCGGGCTGTGTAGGTAGTCCAAATTTTTTGGTATTTTCTAGAGCTGATAATGGAACATCTATAATGGTGGCTAATTCTTTTTTAAGACTATTTTTATCAGCTTTATTAGTTGATGCAGGTAGTTTTGATAGCTCATCAAACCTATCTTGTTGGTCAGGAGTATACTGATAGTTTTTATCACAACCGGCTTGAGATAAAACATCTAGAATATATTTTTCAATATTATCACGATTTAATACTAGTTTTCCTTTTTTACCAACAACAACATCTTCCTCTACAGCTTTACTACGAGAAAGAGCATCTAATAATTTATTGTTGGGACTTATACCTTGTATGGGATTAAATTCAAATATTTGACCAAGCACATCCAAAGAAGGTTTTAATTTTTTCCTAGTTGTATTTTTTGGTTCTTTCTTTTCTTTCGGTGGCATAATTATAAGTATATATATTTACACGTATAATTTTTTTGAGAGAAGAGAACCGAAGTATGTTATACTGGAATTTGTAACAGTATACTTTTATTATTTTTATAAATATTGTTCAAAGAAAAAGGAAGGGGCTAACCTACAGTTTACCTCTATAAAAAAGGAAGGGGGCTAACTTATAGTTTCTCTCTATAAAAAAGGGGGTTAGGTGCTAACCTGCGGTTTCCCTCTATTTTAATAGGAAAAAAGACGGAATGTTTTCAAAGTCTCATTAATATTAGTCAATACCCTCTTTTTTTCTAAATTATAATGTCGTATACTTTTCATACATTCATCATAAGATTTCCATTCCATTTTACTTACTTCGGTTGGTTCAAAATTATTTGTTTTTAGAGTATTCTCAACTTCCATAAATGTCAAATAATACTTATGCTTATATGATTTATAATTAGACCCTGTAAAAGTTTCCTCAAACGGTAAAATGTTTTTAATATTCTTAATAACCTTTGCATTATAACCGGTTTCCTCGGAAAATTCTCGCAAAGCACATTCATAATCACTTTCCTGATAGTTACGCCTCCCTTTGGGAAACCCCCATTCGGCTTCTGTCCAGTTATCATGATAATTACTCTCCTCAATTAAATCTTCTAGTTTATAAAAATCGTTTTTAAATAATATACCGTTAAAAAGCGAATTATATTTTTCCCGAGAAACATTTTCTTCGGCCCTATATTGATTTGATATATTGAAATTTCCCCATATACGTTTCCACAATAAATCAAAATCGCCCGATTTCAATAATTCTTTTTCTTCGCCAGTCATTTGTTTTAACATATTGATTATATAATCCTTGTTAAAAACCGAATATTTACCACGCATAAAATCAATGTAGCCTAAAGTATCTTTACGACGAATCATTAAATATTGTAGCTGGTTTTCATATATACGGAATGCAATGACACCAAAACTACTGATAGGTAATTTACATTGGTGATATAAATGTCCAGATTTACCGCAATTATTACAATAATTATTCATGAAATAGGATTAAACTACAATAATATCTTCACAAACCTTTATATAATTATATTTTCAATATATTAGAATGCAGTTTGATGCGAATATTTGGGGGCCTCACTATTGGTTTTTTCTACATACTGTTGCCGAATCCTATCCAATGTATCCGAATGATATTACCAAAAGAAAATACTATGATTTGATTCAAAATATGCCTTTGTTTATTCCAAATTCCGAAATTGGTGATAAATTTAGTAAAATGATAGATAGATATCCAGTCTCGCCATATTTAGATAACCGCGATTCTTTTGTTAGATGGACCCATTTTATTCATAATAAAATTAATACAATATTAGGTAAGATAGAATTGTCATTACCTATGTCTTTAGAAAAATATCGTGCTGAATATAAACCCAAGGCATTGGTTTTATCTGAAAAAATAAACATGAGAAAGCACTATATTCATGCTACCCTTATTTTGATATTATTGTTTTTAATCTACGTTTATTCATAGTAAAATAAAACTATTATTGAATGTACATTATTTCTAGTGTAAATATAAATAAATATAAAAAATTATGCGTGTAGAAATATTGATATTTATTATAGCAGGATTAGTAATCGCAAATATTTATACTGATGGAAAAATACTGAGAAAAATGTTATCATGGAAGAAATATTATCAAATGATAGGCGTTGCATTCGGTGCATTAATGTTATATATTCTAATAAAAAAGAATCCTATGAGAGCACAACAAGTAATCTCCTCAACAAATGATTATATAAAATATTTACCTATAGATAAAAATACCAGTGATATGATTTCACCTATTTTAGATTTCACATCCAAACAGGATTTTAGTGAACGTAATAATAATTACAATTATCCTGTTATTCCTATGCCTAATAATAATCATACTGTTTCTGAAAATAGAATGCAACAATCAGGTAAAAAAGCTACTAAGCGTTCGGTAAGTGAAACTAAAAAAAAATATGTGGCTTCTAATCAAGATTGGAAATGCGGTGATTGTGGATGTAAATTACCTGCATGGTTTGAGGTAGACCATAAAGTCCGTTTAGAATACGGAGGTAGTAATCATATTGATAATTTAGTCGCGCTCTGTAGAGATTGTCACGGTAAAAAAACGTCAATAGAAAACCTTTAGAAATTTTTATTTGTATATAATAGTACTATAAATAAAAAATGGCTTCAATATTAGAAATAATACCAAATTATGCAAGAGAATCCAATATTGAACTATCACATGTGAGTGCAGGTATAGAAACTATTACGATGGCTTTAATCATTATCATAATGAATTATAAATTACACGATGCGATGTTTGATGATGTAAAGAAAAGAATACGAACAGAAACACCAGAGGGTATCACAACAATAGTTTTGATTTCATGCATTGCGTTTATTATTTTTTATTTTCTTGTAAAATACTTATCGGAACGGGCTAGTAAATTTCTAGAGCCATTTTTTTGGATTTTTTACATAATTGTCATCTTGTTTTCACTCATTATTTGGTTCTTTAAAACTATTTATAGCAGCATTAGTCCTTTATTTGATTTTTCCAACGACGGTCCCGAAAGTAAATTCGTATTCAATGATTTTGATAGTAAACTAATTCCTAGTTATGGGTTATTATTTACGATGGTGGGAATAATTATGGCCATATTATACACAGCTGCATATGACCCCAAGTCCTTAACATCAAATACATACGCATATGTTCTCTTAATAGTTATTCCTTCCATATTTGCCTTTTATTTTTCGGCACCATTAATAGCATCTGATAATGGTGGTGGAATGGCAAAATTAGGATTAATTGGACTACTATTACTTATATTTTCCTCTGTAATTTATTTTTACATAAACATGAATTCTAGTTCTTTTGGTGCACTTTCATATTTAATAGCTTTTTGTGGTTTATTGATAACTATTGTTGGACTAGCTATGTTGTTTTATATGATAGGAAATTATTTAAAATCTTTTACCGGAATACCTGGATTTATTGTGTATTTTATATTCTACATTCCATGTTTATTAATTGATTTTGCGAAATACATTTTGAAAGAATTTAGGATGACGTCACGTGTAATTTATGTTCTGTTTTTCATTGAAATCGCTTTGATATTATTATATAATTACTTACCGAAATTAGTGGACTATGTAGATAAAAAAGACGGCGTAGTCTTATTACAGGACGGGGTTTTCTTAGATAAACCACAAATTATAGGAACAAGTAAGATATTAGAGATACCCGAGCCAAATTTAGAAAACAATAACTATCCTATTGTGTATGAAAAAAATTATTCATTTTCTATGTGGATATATTTAAAAAATCAACCAAGTAATTTTAGTAGTTATTCACAGGAAACAACTATATTTGATTTCGGCGAGGGAAAACCAAAAATAACGTATTATAATAATATTAAAGACGAAGTACATAAGAACAAATACATAATTTATTTTACGGATAAAAATTATTCGGTATTAGCCCATGAAATAACTTTACCTTTACAAAAATGGAATAATTTTGTTTTTAATTATAGTTCTAGTAAAGTAAATCTATTTGTCAATGGTGAATTAGTAAAATCATTCAAGTTTACTAATAATAATCCACATATAGTAGCCACTGATAATATCACAGTAGGTAGTGAAAACGGATTAGATGGAGCGATATGTAATGTAAGGTATTACCCATATAATTTATCTATTTCTCATATAACATCTTCTTATAATTTATTAATGTATAAAAACCCCCCTGTAATTATTTTGTGAGTATTAAATATATAGATTACAGAATGAATTCACTTGTTATAATTTTAGGAATCCTTATCATCTTTTTTATCTACTTATTATTTGTTTATTTAACAAGTACTTCTACTACTATTGCTCCTTCAGCTGATTTAACCAAAGCTATTCCTGCTGTTACAGGTACGGCCTTAGCTGGTGCCACAAACTTAAGTTATGGATTTGGCGTATGGATTTATGTACAGAATTGGGATTCACTTGCGCAAAAGACTATTCTTTATAGACCCAATAATATGAAACTTTATTTAGCCCAAGATTCCCCTACCCTATATTGCGATATTACATTGTCAGATAGTACTATTAAAACCGTTGTTGTAACGACTAGTTTCCCATTACAGAAATGGGTATACATAATTATCAGTGTAGACAACCAATTTTTAGATTGCTATTTAGATGGTAAATTAGTAATGTCACAACAGGTCATGAACGTGAAACAGAACTCTGATGGCTCAAGTTCTATTATTGCTCCTATGCAACCCAATGATTCTACTACGTCGCCATTATATTTAGGAAATTCGGGAAATCCAGTCGGTGGTACATTTACTGCGGGAACTCCTGGTGTTTCTATAGGTTCTGGATGGAGTGCTAATGCCTTAATTCTTACAAGATGGACAACTGCAGTTGACCCTCAAACCGCATGGGACTATTATATGAAAGGAAACGGAAAGAGCAAATTCGCTAGTTTATTTGGGGCTTATGGTGTTAATTACAGTGTGTTGAAAGATAATATTGCTATCGTCAATAACCAACCATTGTTTTAATTTAGAATTAAGAATGGTTATAATCTATTATATATATAATATATAACTATTTATGAATTTTCAGCCTCCTGCTCAACAAAATTTACAATTACCAGAATCTATTCAAAATGCAACAGAAAGTCTCGGGAACTCTATAAATGACGCTAAATCCTCTGTAAGTAATTCATTTAATGATTTTTCTAATCAGGCTACTGCTGGAGTAGGTGCTTCTACACAATTTCTACAATCTAATACGATTGTGGCCAAATTTGTCTTTATAATATTAGTAATCATAGGATTTCTTGTTTTATTAAATTTAGGAGTTATATTACTCAGCTATTTCTTAAGTCCATCGGATAGTCCATTTATTGTAAAGGGTATGATTTCAGGAAATAATGGATTAACATTTCCTCAAGACCCTACTAAGGGTAATATTCGTAAAATTATTAAATTATCTAATAATGAACGAACTGGTTTAGAATTTTCTTGGTCAGTTTGGATATATATAGCTGATTTAGGTAGTAATTCTAGCAAATATCAAATGGTTTTTAATAAAGGTGATTTAAATTTTGGCACTAATAATATTACTACTGTTAATAATGGACCTGGTTTGTATATCTCACCCAATACAGGTAGTACCGCTAAAATACAGGTAATTATGAATACTTCAAAAACTAACGATTCTAATAATACATTGGTGGTTGATTCCATACCAATCCGTAAATGGGTAAATGTTGTAATAAGGTTAGAGAATACGATGCTTGACGTATATATTAATGGTACCATATCCGGACGTTTAAATTTACCATTAGTACCAAAACAGAATTATAATGACATTAATGTTTGCCAAAATAACGGATTTAATGGTAATTTATCTGATTTACGGTATTTTAATCATGCATTGAGTGTAATTGAAATAAATAACATTGTTTATTGGGGACCTAATACAAGCGCAAGTGCTGATGGTAACAATAATAGTACCTCTGGAGGATTTAATTACTTATCATCCTTATGGTATTATAATAAGATTTAAGATTTAAGAATAGAATTATATAATGTGAGTTAACATTATATAATATATGTCTGGAACAACCACAAATATTTCAATACAACAACTATGTTATCAAAGAAGTAAGCAATTATTATTTAATAACCCTCAATTTAGATTTACACCGGTTTCACCATATAACGGTAATTATACAAAATTTCAATTAGATATGAGACGAAAAGCCGAGGTATTGAAGTATAATAATAATTTGAGTTCAACAAAAGGGAATAATTTTACCAAAGCCGAATTATTTGTTCAATTAGTAAACGGGAAAGCACCTACGCAAAATCAAAGTTTTCAAAGTGTTGTTATTACTACCTTGGATGCAAACGGTAATTATAATACAGTAACAGTAAATTATCCAGATAAATTAAATATTACCTATTTAGGTGACAGTGCAAATTATAAAACGAATGTTAATGCAGTAAAAATAAACGGCTACAAAGGATATTATATTTATGATATTATTGTAAATGGATTAATTTGCTCTAGTGACAGATTAAAACCAACACCAACTTTTGCATGTAACGTTCCCGGACCTGTCATTAATTTGATAGATGATGAAACAGTACCATTGTATAATTACATAAATTATAGTATTAGTGATGCAGCTTATAGTCAATCAGAAAGAGAAACTATAAATCAAAGATGGTTAACAAAACCGGTTAATAATGTGTTAATACCATCTGGTATTCCTACTAATATAGGTATGGTATTAATAACTAGTATTATTGATAATCCCACTTATGATTTTTTATTAAAAATCCCACTCGGTATATTTTCAATTAATAATAGTCCTATTACTATAAAAATAAATACTATTATATTAGATGTATATTACAGCGGTAATTTTGTAGGCGAATATTATTCGCATAGTTTTGGAAATAGTACCATGTACCCGGTGACAAAAATAATTAATAATTTTGTACCGTCAACCAACACATCAATATATAACTATTTTGCGGTTATAGATACAATTAATATTGAACATATGCTGTTAAATACAAGCCCGAATTTTGTGTATGATTTTCAATTAACTATAAACGCTACTATTTCTTCATCATCAACTGCCGCATTATTTTGCGTAAATTACGCAAATGGATTATTTAATTTAACAAGTAATTAATATAGGATTGTAAAAATCAAATTCCTGGCAATCTATTATATTAATTATTGTATATCCCATTAACTCATAATGGTTAATTAATTCTAGTGCGTTTTTTTTACCTTCTTCCCAATTTCTATTCTTCCAACTTTTATGATACATAAAGAAATCAAAAATAAAATTGGGGTAATGTAAAAAAGGTGACATATCAATATGTTTTATTGTTTCACCTAATTGAAAATACTTTTCTCTAACCATAGTAAATTTATTTAATAAGCTCAGGTATCTATCATTATTGTTTAATACTCTTTTTTGTTTTTCTCCTGTAACATACCTTTTCTCATTCAAAATGTCCACATCATTTGCGTAAATGATTGAAGGTAACGTTGCCATCTGGGCGTTTTCAACGTAAGATGATGTAAAACTATCAACTATGTTACGTAACCATTCTAATTCAGTAAAAAAGTCTCTTGTAATGTCCAAGTATCCGGTATTTAATAAATTAATATATTCATTCTGTCTATGTTGAAAATCGTTTATGGTTACATTTTCCTTTTTATGTAGAGAATCAAAAATGGCGACCTTTTTTTCATAATTTTCCAAGGGAGATTTCATCTCTAGTTCTAGACTTTGAATAAGATAATTGGGTAATATTTCGTCGCTGTATATACCGCCTCGTACATTATCTATTCCAAAATATTCCATGTAGGTTTTTACAATATTATTGATTTCATATTTATTTGTTATATTTATTATCTCATAAATCTTGATTGGCGGATTTTTGTTTACAAAATCAAAAAGACAAGTACTTTCATATTTAATGTAGTCTAGGTTTGCATCCTTATTATGTAAGGTAGATATGTGTACAAACCATTTATCGTTTTCTAGTTGCAAGACAAACGCTTTTAAAATATTTAATGTAGTTATCATAAAAATATATATAATGATAGAAGTATTTTATATATATTTTACCTATTAAATTAATATTACATTTATTTCTTTATAGGTGTAGGTGTCATGTTGTTTGTAAGTGTAGGATTTAAACATGACTTTTGGTCGGGGAAAACTTGACCAGATAAGCATTTGGCATGTTCGCCAACTTCAATGCATCCCCTGCGTCCTTCATACTCACCAACTAAACACCAATTGGTTTTATTGGAACTTATTGGTTTTTGAATAGGATTTTCAGTAGTATCTGGTTTGGGCTCAGAGTAGGGTTTCATAGTAGACCTATTAATTGAATTATCTATTTTTAATGAACCTAATTGGACTGGTGTTCCCGTATTTTGTAGTAAATTTCCGATACTATGTAGGGTTCCTCCGGCAATGTCAATTGTTCCTTTAGCTGTATCGGCAACTACATCTGTTGTTTTATTTATAACGGTACCACTTGTGTACCCAAATATAAATAATACTTGATTAATTAATGGTGTAAGTAGGAATACAATCTGTTGTAAAAAATTACCGACCAGGGTAATTAAATTTATTCCTAAAAACGACAACGTTAATAGAAATATTAAGGCAATAATTAAAAAATTTTTATTACTAAATAAACTATTTCCTTGATTTGGTCCATTTATTCCATTTGTTGCATTATCCATTTTTTGCTATTTCAATTATATAATATAGCATATTATTTTTTTACACATAAGAATTATTAGACTGTTCGTTAAAATAATGTTAATATTTTATAGAAGTATAGTAAAAATGGGTTTTTTTAATTTTATAGAGACGTTCTTTTTCTTAAGTTTAGGGATTACTTTTGTGTTAATTTTACTGTTAGTTTATCACTTTAAACAGCGTTTATCTGCTTTAGAAAATAAATGCGATACGGTTTTTGAGATTATCAGTAATGTGGTGCAGGAGCTTTCTAGTGTTAAAAATATGGCAATGACAATGAATACGAATCCTTGTAATACTATGTGTCTTCATAATCCTTACACAAATAATAACATGCCCTCTTTCCAAGTGAATGGGAAGATTAAAGTATCTGATGAGGAGTTTGAGGATGAGGAAGAGGAGGAGGATGAGGATGAGGAAGAGGAGGAGGATGAGGATGAGGATGAGGAGGATGAAGATGAGGAGGAACCTTTAGATAACTCTGGTATACGCATCATTAATGTTGATATTGGAGAGGTTATTGAATCAGATATTTTAGAGACAGAGATAGAGTCAGAGAATGTAGACCCAGATACAGAGGAAAATGACAAATTAGAACCAGTAGAGTTAGATGAGGAAGAGACACCTACTCAAGTAGAGAAACTAGAGGAGACTTCCAGCACAGTAGTGGAGAGCAAGGACACAAAAGAAGATGTGAAAGAGGTTTATAGCAAAATGAGTTTAAATGCATTAAAGACGCTAGTTATTACTAAGGGATTATGCAGTGACGCTAGTAAATTGAAGAAGAATGAACTCTTAAAGTTATTAGAGGCCTAAATAAATAATTAATATTGGATATCTAATTATTTATTTTTTTGATTTTCTAGATTTCCTTGGTTTTTTGGATTTCTTGGATTTCTTAGATTTCTTAGATTTTTTTTGTTTTCCTCCTCTTATTCCAGTTGCTGCTAATGAATTTGTTTGACCACTATGATTACCAGTGGTGTTTGGTTGCCCATAAGAGTTTCTTACAAAATCTTTTTCTTGATTTCTCAACATTTTATTTACTCTGTCCATTTCCTCCAAGACTTCTGGGCCTACCATTCCAGATTCATTAACAGATAACAAACGTTGTTTGTTGCTGACCCACCAATTATAAAAATTTTTTTTAGGTGTGTTATCTTGGAACATATACCAAGTTTCCCATGTAGGTATTAAAGTTTGCCCATAACTTTTCAACCATGCTTTTCCTCTAGGTTCATATAAAAAAAAATAAAACTCAAAATAATCAACATAACTGCCGTTTAAAAAAAAAGGTTCAATATTTCCACCATTTACTAGTTTATTTTTTTCTTGGTCGGCATTGTATAAAAGAAATTTCCAAAAATAATCTTTTTGTTGTAAAGTAGGTTCATTCATAGGATTTCCAAAGAGCTGTTCTGAAGACAATATTTTATCAATAGTAATACGGCTTGTTTGACCTTCAGAAAGAAATTCTCCTAAATAAATTGGTATATTTTCTTGAAATTTGGTAGCAAATAATGAAGTAAAAGCTTTTATAACTGAACGATCGGTATAAAATTGTAATAACGTAGCAAAGCTACACTCATTAGTTTGTTTTCCATTATAAACAAAAAAATTCGTGTCTTTGTTTTTACTTGAATTTTTTATCACTAAGTACATCAATTGATTTGCTGTAATTAAATTAAGAATGAACCAATTAATATCATAATGTCCTTGGCGACTAAGTTCTTGTATTATTTGATATAATTGTAATTCATTCATATTCTGAAATAATTTTATAACATTTATAAAATTAGGATTATTAATCCTATTCATAAAAAGTAACTTATTTTCAATAATATTATTTACATTTGCTATAATTAGTTCTGGTCCCCATACAACTAAATCTTCACTAATACCTTCTTGCGCATCTGATACATCAAGAAGACCTTGCCCTACCTGTTGTTGATGTAGTTGTAGTTCATACTGTTGTTGTAGTTGATACTGCTGTGTTTCCATGTCATATTCATCCACATCCACATCCATTGCACTCATTATAACAATATTATACCATATAATTACAAATTAATTTAAAATATTATATGAGCATATAGTAAAATGTTTTCTTATCCAAATCCCGAAAACTTGGATTCCGCCTATCCTATTATAAAAGAAACTGTCCCTAAATCCTCTTTAGGATATGCCACCAATAATAGATATCCTGAATTCCCACCCCTAATGAGTGACGGAAGAGCAATTACTGCTTCTTGGCAACCCGAAGCCATTATTAACGATGACCTCATTCAATCTAACGGAATACGCTCTAGTTGGCAATACCGTAAGTATCTCACCGAGAACGCCAAAGATATTATGGAATATAATTTCCGCGAATCTTCTAATGATTTAGGTTATTATAAACGTGCCATTGATTTACCAAACATGCAATCTAGTCAAGTATACAATAGCCCCTATAAGTATACTTCAACTTCAGATAATGCTAAGCCATTCGGATACCAGTCCAGTGATTTAAAAGAATTATATTTATCTAGAGAACAATTAAGTGCACGTATGATTGCCCCAGTAATTACTCAAGCCGATTTGATTCAAAATGTCAAAAAAGATTAGTATATTATTCAATAATAATTTATGAATAATATAGTAAATGAAATTAATCAGTTTTGATGTCGGTATAAAAAACATGGCCTATTGTATTTTTGATATTTCCGCCCAAAATCTGTCTATAAATAGTTGGAATGTTCTCAATTTATTAGAAGAAGAACCGGTTTCCGAAATATGTACTCAAATGATACCGGGGAAAACCAAGAAGATTTTACCAAAACCATGCATAAAGATGGCCAAATATAGGAAAAATGGAGAATGTTATTGTGAGAAACATGCCAAAGGTTCTACAAGTACAAAAGGTTCTCAATTTATTATCCCAAATAAGAAAAATTCACTGACTTATTTAAAGAAACAAAAAGTAGAAGAATTACTCAAAATCGGGAAATCCCATTTTCTTTTTTTAGATGCAACTACTGTGCCAAAGTTGAAGAAAGATATTTTATTGGAATTAGAGAACTTTTATGAAAAGAATTGTTTTGAACCAATATCAAAATTAAAAACTAAAAATGCTTCGGAAATAGATTTAATTACGATTGGTAAAAATATGAAAGAATCATTACATAAAGTAGAAGGAATAAATGAAGTAACGCATGTTATTATAGAGAACCAGATTTCACCGATTGCGAATAGAATGAAAACAATTCAAGGCATGTTAGCACAGTATTTTATTATGAATCAATCTAATATTCATATAGAATTCGTATCTTCAGGGAATAAGCTGGGGCAATTTATTAGGGGAACCCATGGTTCCTCAGTTCGGCAAAGCCGAACAAGTTTGGAAACTGCAGAGCAGTTTCTGAGCCCTAAGACCCCTCCTTTAAATGAAGGTTTTAATAATTCCTCTATGACCCCTCCTTTAAATGAAGGTTTTGATGGTTCCTCAGTTCGGCAAAGCCGAACAAGTTTGGAAACTGCAGAGCAGTTTCTGAGCCCTGAGACCCCTCCTTTAAAGAAAACAAAGTTAGATATCGTCATAGATAAAAAGGCATATTCTAGTGATTCTGATTTAGAAAATACAATGATTTCAACAGATAAAAGTAAAAATAAAAATAAAAGTAAAAGATTGGAACAAGTAAATCCTGATTACAAGCAGCACAAACAGGATGCTTTATATTATGGTTCTCTCATTTTAGAAAAAAATCCATGCTTTCAATCCTATAAAGATAGTTTACAAAAAAGAAAAGGAATAAAGGTAGATGATTTAGCAGATTCTTTTTTACAAGGTATCTGGTATCTCAAGAAACAAAATATAATATCATATGCGGATGATTTAAAAATAATATTTGTATAAATATCATAATACCTAAAATACATTATGGAAATTATCGATCTAGGAATTAGTGATTTGGAACCAGTTTCTTTGAATTTTGGCGATTCAAAGCCAAGTGTTAATTTTGGCTCTGGAATTGAATTATTAATGAACGATAAAAAACGGTCATCAAGTTCTCTAAACTTAGATTTAGGAGAACTTGATAATTTAGAGAGCGAATTGAATGAAATATCAGGAGCAAATAAGTCATCAGGTGGCGGTGGTGATACCAAAACATTAAGTGGTTTAGCATCTAGTTTCTTTGGACTAGGTACTGGATTCACTGCAGAGCAACCCAAAAATGTTTCTATAAATATAGATGAACAAAACGATTCTAATTTAGGTAATGCCACCAGAGAAAGTGTGGGGACTACAAAAACCTGGGATGGTTTCACCAAAATGAATGAGATTCCGGTTGCATCTAGTACTTCAAATGTTCGTATGAGTGACCGAGACCGCCGTCGTAAGATGCGAATGATGATTAAAAAATTAGAGGAATGGTATGCCAAGGGATTAACCAAGCATAATTCTCATTTTGATATGGATTCCCCATACGAAGAAGTAGAGGATGAGTATGAAAGTGCCATGGAAGATAAACGTAAGAAAGACAGTGTTAAGTTACAGGGTTGGTGGTTCATGACATTTATTAATTCTATGGAATATGCCAATGCGGCATTTAATCCTTTTGATTTAAATTTGGATGGATGGGGAGAGCAGGTTAGTGAGGATATTGATAGCTATGAGGAGATTTTTGCAGAATTACACGATAAATACAAGGGTGGTAAATTGGCACCCGAGATTTCACTCTTATTACGTGTAGGTTTTAGTGCAGCTGTACTTAACTTTTCCAATAAAGCATTATCTAGTGCTACCCCAGCATTTAATGATGTGATTAAACAGAGTCCAGAGCTTATGAGAATGTTTACAAATGCTACAGTGAGTAGTATGAGTCAGGCATCCCCAGGATTTGCTATGGCGAATAATTTGATGCAAGAGCAGGCTAACCGCCCTATGGGTAGGCCACCACCTGCACCAGTAGAAACGAAGAATATGCCACCTCAACAAAGACCTGGAATGGTTTTCACAGAGTCTAATAATCGTCCTGATTTAGCGGCTGGTCGTGGTACTATGTTTAGAGAGCAAGGTCAGGAATTAAACAATGGGTTTGAGCGGTTAGATGAGCCACAGAGAACAGTAAGACCTATGCAGATGCCACCACAACCTATACCTCAACAACAACAACAACAACAACAAATGCCTAGACCGGAAATGAGGGGACCACAGTCAACTGATATTGATAATATTTTGAGTGGTCTTAAAACCCGTTCCGTAAACATTCATGAACAACCGACTGTAGAGACAGTACATGAAGATGATTCTATGATTTCTATCACTTCATTGAAGGATATAAATGGGTCAAGTATGCCAAAACGGTCCAATCGTAGAAAGAATGGGTCGGCAAAGAATACTATTTCTTTAGATATTTAGACTAGCAGGGAACCTACGGTTCCCCTGCGACCCCTCCTCTTTCTTTTTAGGTAATTTCACTTAAATCTGCTCATTTCATGGGCAGATTAAATTATAAAAAGGTTTAATAAATTACTAATATTTTTTGTCTGCATTGTAGCTTTAGGTTTTATTAAACTTTTTAAAAAGAATAAGGAAGGAGGTAAGGGGGAAACCTAAGGTTTCCCTCTAATTTAGACAAGAAAAAAATATATTTATATTTATATAAAATGTCTTATATCAGAGCTAAAAATAGACAAACGAATAGTAATGTTTTTTTACAAAATCGTCTCAATACCTTTACTACCCCACCAATGAAAACTGGTGATTTATATGTAGAAAAGAACGAAACCATTGGTGGTAATTTAGACGTTTCAGGAAATCTTACAGTCCGTCAAGATTTAAGAGCAAAAAATTTTTATGCTTCGGGCAATTACTATTTGAATAATTATGTTTTAATTCCTGCAGGAACCATTATACAATCTGCTGCTACAACTATCCCCGGTGGATGGTTATTATGTGATGGAAGTTCTTTAGTTGTTTTAGAATATCAAAGTTTATTTAATGCAATTGGTTATACGTATAGTACTATAAGCTCAGGTACAAATTTCAATATTCCTGATGCCAGAGGACGAACAACTGTAGGTTCTGGAACTGGAGTTGTACCTTCATTAACTACACGTGCATTAGGCAGTAAAGGCGGTGAAGAAACCCATACTTTAACTAAAGCAGAAATGCCATCGCATACACATACATCTAACGCCGTCGGTGGTTCTATCGGGTTAATAACTTCTTCTCCTGGACTAAATACAGCAGCTACTGGTCTGGATGCAACTACGGGTGAACCAAATTTATTTACTAATCCTTTACCGGCTCTTATAATAGATCCTAGTGGTGGTGGTATTGCACACAATGTGATGCAACCTTTCATAGTTTTTAATTACTTGATTAAATATTAATAAAAAAAATTTTATATTTTGTTATTAACTTACAAAATACAAAACTAAAATTATTATAAACTTAAAGACTTAAAGATTTAGTCTAATCTTATGACGGTACAAATAGGATATTACAGCATCCTTAGTATTTACATGGTTTTTCCTGGGATTAAGGAGCTTTAAATGAGGAGGTAAAGTATCATTAATTATCTGGGCAGCTAGACCACGCACTGACCCATTGCAATGCTCTAGGCCAAGTTTAATAAACTCTTTGCAGTCAGGAATAGAATCTTGAACTTCTACAATTCTTTCCTCTTCAACTACTTTGTCAGGTTGAACAAACAGCTTCTTCAGCTCATCAAAAATCGCAGAAACTGGCTCAATAACCTCATTAAAAAGCAGCTCTTCAATTTGCATTACACTTAGGTCTTTCCAATTACCTCCGGATGCCCGTAACTTGAAAGTAAAGTGTTCACGGTGAGGGTTGAAGCGATGGTCCTTTAAATACGTATGAATAATCTTCTCTGTCTCATATACATTCTTTACATAGACTTTGTCTAAAAGCTTAAAAGGGCATGGGACACCACTATCACCATGGAACAGTCCATCTTTCCTTTTTTTGAAACCATTTGCCTTACCAACCTTAACTAGACCAATTTGTCCGTCGTTCGTAAAAATATACAAATATCCCGATTTGCCTTGGTTGAAACGTAGAATTTGGTTTTCTGAGTTGGTTATTGCCAAAACTGAAGCTGCCGCAACAAGCATCTTTGCCACGTTCTCCATTTTGTAGTGAATTTACCCAAAATGAACTGAACACACCATATTCAATTTTTCAAACGTTTTCACAATAGCTAAAAACGATAGGTTACTTAAATTTATATTAATAAGCTATACACCGATGAACATTTAAAATGGGACAAACCGCCACCGTTCCTTGTGGCGGTTTGCCTTTTAATTAATTTATCGGTAACGTTGCCCTTGAATATCTATTGGGACGCCCTTTGGACGTCCCATTTTAAATCTTCAAGGGTGTAAATACTTTTTTAACTGCAATAAACCTTTACTATTTTTATAAAATAATGTTCAAATTAGTTAAAAACGGTAGGTTACTGAAATTTATATTAATAAATTATTAATAAACTATAAATACTTTTTTTACTGCAGTATACCTTTATTATTTTTATAAATAATGTTCAAAGAAAAAGGAAGGGGGGTAGGGGGAAACCTACGGTTTCCCTCTATTTCAAAGAAAAAGGAAGGGGGTTAGGGGGAAACCTACGGTTTCCCTCTATTTCAAAGAAAAAGGAAGGGGGGTTAGGGGGAAACCTACGGTTTCCCTCTAGTTCAAAGAAAAAAGGAAGGGGGTTAGGGGGAAACCAACGGTTTCCCTCTATTTCACAATCTACCTTCTGCTACTTCTATTTTTTTTACCTTTTTTCATTTTTTTGGTTTTTCTATTGGACCCTCCTTTACTTGTACTTGTACTACTAGCTAGTTTTCTTTGTCTTACTGAAGATTCTGGTGTTGGGGGAGATTCAACCTTATATTCAGTAGGAGGAGCACTGACTTCATCAGAACCTTTTAATGCTTCCAATTTAGGTGTAGGAACTTGACCTAATCCTAGTTTGGCTTGTTTACTAGACTTAGGTTCGGGACTTTCAAACAACGCACTAGCTGCAGTTATAGTAGTTCCAAGTACTGGATTAAATAACGAGGTTGCAGCACCCCCCGCTTTTATGGCCTTTCTAGCAAAATCATTATAATTTTCTTGGGCGCGTTCTTGGTCAAGTTGAAGGAATTTTGGCCCCATTGTAACAGTATCAGCACGTCTTTTTATTTCTGTTGTTTCAGCCGAATAATAATAACAACAACATAAGGTTGCCACAGAAATTCCACATTGAACATCAGTTCTTTTACATGATTGCATGATAGTATCAAAGTAATTTATTTGAACTTTTGTAATTTCTCCAGGGAAAATTGCCTCTGTTGCATTAACAGGTGTTGTTGTACCGTTTGGTGTTATATATTCGGTGATAGGAGTTAATAATTCACTAGTATATTGACTACCTGCCGCACCAACACCATACAAAAATTTTCCGAATGCGCTTACTCCTACTGGAACATAATCTCCGGCAGCTACTGCACCTTCTACAACTACATCCTTTAATCCTACAGCTGCAGCCTTACCTAGAGATAGACTATTATTACCAAAATTATAGGCTAATTGTTCTCCCATTCCCAAACATATGCAACAAGTAAATCCGGAAGCGGCTGACATACCAAGGATACGAGAATGAGACATTAATGATATTCTTTCATCTACTAAATCCTCCCTTCTTTTTAAAATCTTCCTAAAAATCCTTTTATTTGTTTCTTTTACTTCTTTCTCAAACTCGTCGTCAGAATCAGTAGTATCTTTTCCTTTATATTCTACTACTGGTCCGGGATTATTTTCAACATAACGCTCCATTACTTCTACTGTAGGAGCCTGTGCTTGTCCACCACCAGCTACCACGGATAAACTATGGTTTGCAAAATCACTCACCATTCCTCCTTGATTAAATCCAACAATAAACATAACATCATCACCGTCTATGAGTTCACTTTGTTCAACAGTCATAACTTTACCATTTCTAACAATACGAACTTTCATCCCACCCTTAGTTTTATCATTTTGTTGTAGTTTTAGCATTAAGTAATTTGTATACATGGAGAACGCGAGTTTAGCCAAATATGCCTTTTTGAATTTATTTGTTTCTTTTTTAGCTAAATAGAGAACAAAGTTAATTAAAAAAACCTTAAATTTTTCTACATTTAAGTTTGCGATTTTGTTTTCACCCGTTTTTTCTAAATAATTATCTATTATTTTCAAGTCTTTTAAAAAGTTATCAATACTGAACATAAAAGTTTTGTGAAAATACTTATATAGTTAATTGATATTTTTTTATCATATTTTATATATAATGTCCGCAATATTAGTAATAACTACACATGGACAAATTCAAGTTTGTTCGGACGACGACCTAGGAAATACAACATTAAAAACCGAAATACCCGAAGGTATGGATGTTGTAAGTTTAGAGGTAGTGCCTCCAGGAGTAGTTAATTTTTTACCAGGAGAAAATATACCTGGTAATCTTGGAACTATATTAAGAAATAGTACTAGGTTTAATCAATCAACTCATAAGAAACAAATGATTGAAATTGTTAAAAGAATAGGAAAGGCTTTAATGGAGATAGATGACCAACCTGATTACATAAGTGGATTTGTAAATAGAAGAGACGAAGACGTAACAGGAGACCCAGAATTTATGGCATATCATTATCGTCCAGAATTCAGATACAGGGTTAGAATGCACAACAGTGGTGTGATAAAAAATAAAGTATTTTCAAGAACAGAAGGCGATGTAACACTTAAAGATGGGGATTGGAAATTAAACCTTTTTATTAACGGAACATACATACCAATAGATTTGATGACTGAAATACACGCTAATCCTTCAAAATTAAGAAATAGTAAATTTCGTACTGAAGACAATAGAATTAATATGAAGAAAATATTAAAATATTTAAAAAATCATTATCATATAGTTAAATTAATTATTATAGATATGAGCTGTAGCGTATTTAGAGACAAAAAAAATAATCAATTATCTGAAACGGGAGCTAGATCATTGGGTAGGTCGGCGCGTAAAGAAGATTCTCAAACATTATCAACAGAAGATTCTCAAACATTATCAACAGAACAAAAAGAAACTCCAAGACGTCGTAACAAAAAACCTAAAACAAGTCGTTATCCTAAAAGCGTTAATCCTAAAAAATATGAAGAAGAAGATATGGATGAAGATGAAGATGAAGATGAAGATGAAGATGAAAGAGAAGAGGGAGAGGATGGAGATGAAGGGGATGGATCCACTAAAAAACGAAAAAGAGGCGGTAAAAAAACAAGAAAAATAAGAAAAATGAGAAAAACAAGAAAAATGAGAAAAATGAGAAAAAGTTGTAAACATTTTAAAAACTGATATAAAAGTTACAGCATATAACTCTCTATCTATAGGATGTACAGATTTACATACTTGTTTGAAAGTATCAAAAATTCATTTAATTCTACAATGCTAATGATTAATTACTGTAAATTTGTAAACAGTGTTAATGAATGTTATAATGAAATTTATAATATTCCTATTGCCAAAAAAATAATTGATTATACTTCTTATAGTATGCAATACATTTATTCTTCATTAATTAATAAAAAGTTGGAACCCATGAGTTCATATTGGATTTCTAGTATTATTTTGTCAAAAGGCCACACAATTGTAAACGAAATGAAAATTTTGCAACACTATGAGTTTATTAATAATCCACTAGATATTGTAGGTGAAGTTACAATAATTGAAAAATGTTTTAATGAAACATGTGACTCTTTAGATACGATTGTTCTTAATTCCCAAAATTATGTTGAAGGATTAGTTAAAATGAAGATTGGTAAATCATATGTATATAGAGTTTTTGATAATACATCAGGGTTTTTCTCCGATTTTGAACTACCGCTCATTTCAAGTAGTGTCAAGTTTCTAACAATTGAATATATTCATCCTATCATGAACAAAACTATATTTATTGAATTGAATAATTCAGTTTATTTTGAAAATAATCAAATTCTATCAGCCGCGTTTATAAAATTATATTTGGAACACCAATCTGAATTATATCATTTTGATTTTGATTATATTTTAAAAGTAATGGATAATAATCTTAAGACATTTTCTTTAAAATTTGACAAGTCCGTTTTGTTGTTAGCCGACGAATATAAGATTGTTTAATTTTATACACCGATTAACATTGACACCATTTTGCGTAAAAAGTAAAGGTGTAAAACAATTTAGAAACAAAAACATATATATTGTACGGGCGTAATCACAATGGATACAGTGAGTACTCCTACCCCACAACATTCTCTCATTGATAAATGGAATCTATATTACCATTTACCACACGACAAAACTTGGGCATTGTCCAGTTATACAATTATAATGAATTCAATTGATACAGTTGAAAAGGTCATATCTCTCAATGAATCTATACACGAAAATGTTGTAAAAAATTGTATGTTGTTTGTTATGAGGGAAGGGATTACGCCCATGTGGGAGGATCCTCGGAATCGTAATGGAGGATGTTTTTCTTATAAAGTTATTAATAAAGCCGTAGCTGAAGTATGGCGTAATTTATTTTATTGTTTATGTGGTGAATCATTATGTATTGATGATAAACATAATATACACATTAATGGTATTACTATTTCACCTAAAAAAAATTTCTGTATTATAAAAATTTGGTTGGATACATCTAGTCTCCAAGACCCAAATATGATAATACAAATTCCGAATCTTTTAAAACAGGGTTGCTTATTTAAACGACATGAGCCCGAATTTTAACCAGAAAAAATAATATAAACATAATTATTGTTTTATATTAGATAATGAATATTAGTGAAACCGATATTTATGGAAAAATTTATGGAATAAAAATAGTCAATTGTACAAATATACTTTTCAAAAAAAAATACAAAACAGAAATACCAAATAAAACCATAAAAGAAGCCAGATTATTTTATGATAATCTGTTACTACAAAATGAGACCAATAGTAAGATTCATTGTAAAATCTATGTTCAATACACTAGTCCTGACTCAAATTATAATTGTATGATTTGGTTACCTATAACATTAGATGTTTTTTTGCAAAAATTCAGATAAAAAACTGATTATTTGTTTATTATTATTTTGTAATAATAATAATAAATAATAAAATGAAACAAATATCAAAGTTTATACAGTGTATAAACTGTGACATAGTATTTAACATTGGGGAAAATAGCCAAGATAATTTTGATTTACTAGATGATTCGCTAGATGATGATATTTGGTTTCATGTAAATAAACATCCATCAGCACATGTTATTGCGAGTATACCTTTGGATAAAAAAATAAACAAAAAACAAATGGGTAAAATAATTATACAAGGTGCTGTTCTCTGTAAACAATATTCAAAGTATGCGTCAGAAAAGAACATTGAGATAATTTATACGAAAGTAAAATTCGTAAAAAAAACCGAAATAGTTGGTTCGGTCTTACTAACAACTGTTGGAAAGATAATGATAATATAATAAAATTAATTTATCATAATATACAAATGGACTATTTTATAAAAGAAGATTTAGATATACTTTTTTATGAATTGTTTGCCAAAGTTGATAAAGATAAATGTGATGAAACGGTAATACAATTTGTAAATACTCATCCTGAATTATTAAAAAAAATAATTAAAAAGAACACATATGGAATACCCGAAAAGTCAACCGCTCTACATGTATTAGCTAAAGATGATTATGGTGCAATTATAGAATCGGGATATATGTCTAGTACTTTTTTTAGGAATATTTATACGGATATTACTATCATTATTAACTGTCTACATAAAAACATGGATAATAAAGAATTATACACCAACCTCAAAAATAGTAATATTATTGAAAAAAAAGATTCTAACGATAAAACGGTTTTAGAAATAGTAAATGACAAATTAAAATTAGAACCAGAAAATGCAAAATATAAGAAATTAAAAGAAATCTTGGAAGTTATTAGAAAATCGGTAAAAATTGGAACACCTGAAATTCCAGATAACAATAGTGTAAAAAGTGGTGAAATACAATATTATAAGATAGTTGTAGACGAGTCTTCTATTTTAGAAGAAACTAGCAAAAACAAACAAAAAATAATTAAATTAAAGCAAACCAAAAACAAAAAACCATATCGGATTTTAGTATCTAAAAGAAAAAGTAAAAAAAATTCATCCGCAAAAACAAATTCCTCAAAAAAAAGCAGTAGTAGAAAGAGTTCTGTTTAATGATAACATTGATAACATTTTTTTATGTTAACTTATATATATATAGACATAAAAATGAAAAAAATAATCATTTTTGGATATCAAAATAGTGGAACAACTATATTAAAATGTATTTTAGGACATATTCCTGAAGTTCATGAAATTATTAAAGAAACAGAAACAATAGATGAAGACATAGAAGTTGAACCTAATAAAAAATTTGTTTTATGCAAATTCCCAGCAACTAAAGATAAATATTTTTCCGATGAGTACAAAGATTACATCAAAATATTTATTATCAGAAATCCATTATGGGTATATAGTTCGTTTAATAAAAGAAATCCCAATAATAGAAGAGATACTTTCCCTGTAGAAAATTATGTAAAAATTGCAGAGAAATTTTCATATTATAAAGAAAACAATAATGTAAAAGATTTGTATTTAATTAGATACGAAGACTTATTTGAAGACGATTTTAAAAATTTGAAAAATATATTAGACCAAATAGGATTTAACTATACAAATGATATTTTTGACAATTCTAACTACAAGAACCAATTATTTCCTAAGGTTGACGTCTCAAAATGTAGTGACAACGTTCATCCAAGTAATGTACGTCTTTATAAAACCTGGCAAATAAATCAACCTATAACCAACAATAACAGCGAAGAAAAGATACATCTTTATAAGAAACAGTATGATGAAATGACAAAAAACCAAGCAATTTTAAATGTATATCCCGACATAGAGAAAACCAATTATAAATCCTTTGTTCCTGATTTCAGATTCAGAGAAGTAAAAAAGTAACTAATATAATAGTGCATAATTAATTTATGATGGCGGTAATGGTGCCAAACATAGTTTAATTTCTCCTAATGAAGCCACATCATATTTTACTATAAGTGGTAAATCATTTCCTAAATACATTTCTAGATGACTGCATAATGGAGTACATTTAATAAAATGCGACAATGATTTGAGGGAAAATTCGCCCTGAATAATGACAGATGCATCGGATTTCTGAATAAACTCCATATTACCATCGGATTCCGATCTGAAGATGCGAGAACTAGCGAAATTACCATCGCATGAAAAAATTAAATCATTCCCTACTGATTTAATTTCTACACGGTCAGAGACGCCATTTAAATCACGAATAATCTTTTGAAAATCGGATGTAGGTAAATTAATAACGGTAGAATATTCTACATCAGGTACAATTAACTCCTCCATATCGGGTTCAATTAATCGGAGTTTCTGACTATAACATTGTTTAATATCTCCATTATCATACTGGAGTCCTAAATGAGATACAATACCATCATGATAATCAGATTTATCAATATACATAGATAAGGTATCATCATTAGACATTGTAGAAATTACCTTAAATAAATGGAGAGTATTTGCACAAACAATAATCTTATCTGGCTCACAATTATATTGCTCAAATTTATGTGAGTTTAGGATAACATTTACTAAAATAGTATGTGTTTTATCAAAATTAATAATTTTCATACCATCTTTAGTAAAAGTAATGGTCGCATCCGTCAAAATATCCTTTATGGCTGTAATCATATTACGGATAGGTTGAATTTGGACGGTTTTTATAGTAAGAACGTTGTTTTCTTCGTTCATTTAATCAAAATATAAAAAGTTATACGCGTTTGTTTTTATATTTTATTTAGAAAAATAGATATTTTTCTTTTTTAACTCATAAAAAATTGAATTCTTTTTTATGACTTTAATCCATTGTATACAGATAATAGAGATGTCTCTCCCTACACAATTCACAATGGAGTTCCGCGCGGCCACTTGGTATAGGATTTTAGGGAACCTACAAACAATTCAACAAAATGACGGAGAGAATTTGTTGAATACTCTCATGAAAATAGAAGATATTGCCCCTTTCCAAAAAAACTTGATGAGTATGATAATTCAGATGAACTGTAGTTCGGCATTGGCTTGCTTTCCTACAGATGACCTAGCCGAACTTGGTGATATGGTTCTCTATACGGCACGTCATTATCATCTTCACCCGGAGGCAGCATCCAAGATTTCCACTATGTGTGGCATTCATAAACTAGGATCTATTATGATTGGCGAGGGAAATACTTGTCCTCAACTCCATAGAAGGTCTAATGGGAGGATTGAGGAAATTGCATCTCTAAATAAAAATTTCCTTGAACTTAGCGAATTGATTGGAGACCGTTATAGTGATGTAACGATTAAAGCCGAGTTCTGTGAGATGGAGAATACAATCTTTCACCCAGAGAGTCAGTATTTGCGAGTGATAGTTACCGTTTAATAATATCAATTCTTTCTAGTATATTTTTGGCATCGTCCCATTTTTTTACATGTTTTTGTGGCCATTTTTAATGCGGGACTATCCTTTGAACATCCATTGTATAAAATTCCATAATCAATTGTACTTGCTGGGCCACCAGTTATAACACTAGCTAATCTAGCCCTTCCCCATGATTCTGCAGTTTGATTTGGTCTGGAGCCATTAGAAAAGAATGCTCCCCGGCCTTTACTGACTATTTTTTCTAAAGCTTTTCTAGAGCATCGTGTTCTATTAGCTAATTGATTATTAGGTATGATATGAGAAACTCCATATTTTTTTTCGGCATTAAAGATGTGTCCGGAGGGTTTTGATTGAAATGAATTTACTTTAGGGCGTTGATAATAAATACCTTTTTTGTATAATTTTCTAGATTTTAAAATATTTCTTCTTTGTTTTATTGTGTCTTTAGGTGTTAAATTTGTGGGTAGATATCTTTTAGGAATAAAAATCATTTTCTACTTACTAAAACTGTAGAAAAAAATTTATTTGGAGGATTTTCTATAACTTTTTTTAGTAGAACGCGGTATTGATGGAACGAATGTGCCATTGCTAGGAGATACGGGTTTTTCTACATGTATATAGTTTACGGCTGTTTTACCAATTCCAATTGGTAAATTTACAGCACCATCGGTTATATTTAATGCACCTTTTGGTATATCTATTAAAACACCTTTCCCCACATTTCCTAATCCTTCCCCCACATCCCTAATATTTCCTATAACGGGAGCTACTCCTACTTTAACTGTACCTTCAACTAAATTTACAACTCCATTTGCTAAATTACCAAACCCCGTTCCTACTTTATAAATATTACCGGTAATATTACCACCTCTCTTAATTTTATAAGTTTTATACATTTTATAAGTTTTATACGGTTTCATAGTTTTCTTTTTCTTTATATTTCGTCTAGTTTTTCTGTACATCCTTATATTATAATAACACAAAAATAAAAACTATTTATTTAGATATAATTTTCTCATAATTGAATATACATGTCTCTTACGCAAATTACTTATGCTTCTATAACGAAAGATTTAGGAACTGTATTGAATACAGGTGCTACTCCTAATGTGTCTTTGTTTTCGGACATTAATGGTGCCACATTATTTACGGATTCCGATGGAAAGACCTTTTCTGATAAAGTTGTTGCTAGTATTAATTACACCGAACCTCACAACGATGTAGATGGTAATCAAATTAAAAATGGGTTTTTAACCTTAACTTTTTCAGATGGTAACATTGTAACAATTACCGATACTGTAGATGTGGTTTATTATACTATTGTTGCCGTTCCGTTTCAAGCCAGAAGGTTCTAATGTTTTAATTAATTAAAAACGGTAGGTTACTGAAATTTATAATAATAAAATAAACTATAATAATAAACTATAAATACTTTTTTTACTGCAGTATACCTTTATTATTTTTATAAATAATGTTCAAAGAAAAAGGAAGGGGGTTAGGGGGAAACCTAAGGTTTCCCTCTAGTTCTAATGTTCTAACTATTTGGTTAAATAATATAAAAATATTTGTCTTAGGTAAACCATATGAAATACTTCTTAATTTTATATGGTTTTTTGGGGTTTTGTTTATCAAATAAGTTACCAATATTATGCAGAAATTGTCAACATTTTATTCCGCTACGATTTAAAAATGATTTTATTATAAGTCCTAATTATGGTAAATGTAATAAATTCATTACAATTATTAATAAAGAATTAGATTATGAATATGTTGAGAAAGCACGTAGGGTTGAAACTATGTGTGGTTCTGAAGGAAAGTATTTTAGTTTAACTTCTAATAATACTGATTCAATTAGCTGTGATTAGTTATGTATTTTTTCGCAATTTCCTGTTTTAGGATTTTTACGTGTACCATTCGGACAACGTTTACGTTGAAGTTGTTTCTCTTTGAGTTTTAACTGTTTCATTTCTTCCTTTATAGCTTGTTTTTTTTCTTTTTCGGATTGTTTTACCTTTATTTTTTCGTAAAATCGGAGAACAGAAGAATCTGTGACTTGTTTTACACATTTAAATGAATCATTTCTTGCAAATCCTTTTTTACATATTTTAACACAACGTTTGGTTTTTGGATTTAGCTCTTTTCCTTCGGGACATTCGGGTGGGTCTATTTCTACTAACTGTTTATCTATTTTTATTCGTTTTGGTAAACGTACTTTGATTGGTTCATTTTTTTCAGAAACTGATGCACCTATTGGTAATAAAGTATGATTTACTATTTTCATACCATGCTTAGCAGGTAATCCAAATTTTTCAAGGATTTGTTCAAATTTTACAATGGATACTTCTATCCGATCTCTGGAACTTACCCATGGACTTACCATTTGATATAAACATGTTCGTAATTCACCTGATAAACTATCACGACCGCCCATAAGGTCCAAATACTTGGCTGTGGAATTTAACCAATATAATAAAGTGAATCCTAATCCATAACTATCAATAGTATCACTACATTTTTCAGCAAAGGTTTTGTAATCATAGTTGGAGTCGGCAATATCTTCAGTATAAAAATATTTGTATGATTTTAAAAAATTTCTAAATGTATCTATCCCATAATCTGTTTGCATAACAGACGTATCAGTTTTACCTAACAAATATGTTATAAAGAATAAAACATGCTTACCTTCATGTTCATCAGGGTCTTCCATTTTTGTTTTCTTTTTATCAAATTCATTTGTAAAAGAAGATGATTGCTTAAGTTTCTGAAATTTATTCTTTTGTAAAAACTCTATTTCCCATGGAAAATTAAACCACATTTCTGTTCCTCTGTGATAATTATTTTGGTCAGCATTTTTTAATATATCCTTTTTCTTTTCCATTAATCCGAAATCTATTATGTTAACTCTATTCTCTGCTTCATTATAGACTATATTTTGAGGTTTTAAATCATGATGTACAATTCCAGCTTTTTTAAATTGAAGAATTCCATGAAATAAACGAAGACAATCTAAAAGGAACAATTCACATTTATGTTGTGAGGCATGATTTAATGGCCATGTTTTTGTTGTTTGCACATATTGTAGTACATTCATTCCTCCATCTCCCATAATTATTAATTTAGAACTTTTGAGAAAGTTCATAAAAGATGGTACATTATTGACTAATTTGCATCTTAACGCAGCAGATACGTTTGATGGTAATTTATCATCTGTATCACAAGATTCGGGAACTCCTAAATAAAAATTATTATTAGGGTCAGCCTTTTTAACGTTTTTATACTCTTTGAGTTCTTCCATGGCGGAACTTTTACTCATAATTTTGGATGTCTTATTTAAATAAGAAATTCTTGGCTTATTCTTGCATTTTAAACTAGGTCTATGAACACATCCATATGCACCTTCTCCTATTATTATTGGACTTTGTTCTGCCATAATTTTTGGTTTTCCTATTATTTCTATTATATTATAATGATAAAATAATAAAAATCTCTAATCTCTATCTATTTTTTCTAGTTTTCCTCCCATATTTGCAATGTTGACGTTGTGAAAATCCTTTTGGTCGTTTACAGTTTATACTTTTTTTGTATTTGTTGGACCATTTACGATGTTTTTTGACAAATTTAACGGTTTTTCCCATTTTATTTGTACTATACTAAATACGAATAAAAAAAATTATTCTCTTTTAATAACATATTTCCCTTTTTCTTTTACTAATTTACCGATTAGAACTAATTCTGCCCCAAGTTCTTTGGCACGTTGATAACTTTCATAGTCGTAAACTTCCATTGTTTGTTCATTGAGTGCATAGTCAATACCATCTTCCGTAATTTTTCTTGCTGTCCATTTTACAGTTTCTACATCTAAACCTTCCTTTGTAGAACGGTCATTCTCAAAAGAAGGATATGATGAAAATTGATTAGATTCAATTTTACCAAATCCAAAGCATACCAGGTTCTCATTATCCTTAGATTTTTTAGATATGGTAGAATATAATTGACAATCTATAGAGGTTTCTTTTACTGCCTTTAATATTTGATTATTTATCTTCAATTTTAAACTAGCAATTTCATAAAGAGTTTCGTCAGTAGTGACAGGGGTTTTTCCATCTATTCTGCTTAAATCACGAATACGCAATTCAATATTTTTTTCATCTATTTTCTGCTGTTGACTTAGTGTAGTAATATATAAAAATACCTGCACTGTTCTTAATTCTTCAGGTAAATCCTGATGACTACAGATACGTCTTGCGCGACCAACAACTTGGTCAATCCTTACCATATGCCAATAAGGCTCTATTATATGTACGAACCGTGTATTCCTTAAATTGATACCTTCCGCACCCGAAGATGTAATCATAAAAATCTTAATAACTTCTCCCATGAAATTATTCTCCGCGGTTTCTTGTATTTTGGTAACAATTTCTACGGGTACAAATTCCCATGCGCTATTGTAGACATTTCTTATGATTTCTTTTTCTTCTGGTGTTTCTGTTCCAGTATATAAAACAAATTTGGGTTTTCCTGCGTCTCCCTCATTT
>Ga0304728_1000494_pt1 | contig 33320 bp, 74 predicted proteins | sample C_130625_MF_Meta_FD_190476 | JGI IMG/M metagenome (GOLD analysis project Ga0304728, IMG submission 190476) | Freshwater microbial communities from Lake Croche, Canada to study carbon cycling - C_130625_MF_MetaG (v2) (version 2) | ecosystem: Environmental > Aquatic > Freshwater > Lake | place... | reverse complement strand
GCTCTTGTTAGCGTTGCATGGTCCGCATGCTGTAGTACAGTTTTCCCAAGTACTCTTACCGCCTTTGCTTACTGGCAACACGTGGTCTAGTGTAGCATCTTTACGTTCAATTTTGGCGCCGCAATACTGACACTGGCAATTGTCTCGTAGGTACACATTGCTACGACTAAATCGGACAGATTTTTTAGGTTTCATGTACTCGCGTAACATCATTACACTGGGCACTTGTGTTTCCCAATTGGCTGAATGCACTATCCAATTCTCGTGTAGGTACAATACATCGGCTTTATCTAAAACCATGTATCGAATTGCATCTTGCCAGGTAATTGTGCTCAACGGCATCAACCCCACTGGGTTTCCATCTGCGTTGAGCAAAAGACAATCGGACATTTTAATACTCTCATAGTTGTGTTACAGACCCAACCTAAGTATTTATTATACACTAGATTACAGTTTATGTCAATAATCGTTGTGCAAACTCATTAGCACTTTTATCCAGTGCGGCGCACCATTGATCTGAACCGTCGGACTCAAAAGTTAATTCCAAATCTGCGCTTGTAAGACACCAGCTATTTTCAATCTTCCAAGGATGAGTTCCAGCTAATTCTCCTTGAAGTTGTCCTGGAGCCCACCCGCACATTCCTAAAAATAGTCGCCAATGTTTGGGTTCATCCCCATCTCGTAATCTTGGAAGTATATCGTCTGCACTACTTAAACTAAAATCTTTATTGATTCTAAGTGTGTTCTTACTCAACCACTCTGTTGAATGAAGTAGTGTTAGACTTTGATTACTTACAGGACCGCCAACATACATCATACCAGGTAAGTCTAATTCCATACCTAGCTGTTCTCCAAAATCTCTAATAGATAACTGACTTTGTTTGTTTAAAACAATGCCTAATGTTCCTTGTGGGGATTGCTCTGTAATCATTATTACAGTTTTGTGCCAAAAGTTTCCTTTAACGGCGGGAGGAGCGATTAACAAATTACCTAATAAATTCATTAGGTATTTAGTTATGCAAATCGAGACACTGATTGTTTTACGTCACCGATTGTAATTTTACCATCACGATCACGATCTAGTCCTTTGTTTTGCTTGTAGACTAAATCGCTACTTAGGTTTGTTCCAGGGACTTTGCCACCGCCTAATTGTCCCAACACAAAGTGATCAGGATATCCAATAAACTTTGGCATAAAGGTTGCCATGTATAGATCCCCAACTGAGCCGTCACCAACACCTGTCATTTTGTAGTATTTGTAAACATAGTCTAGTTGTTGAACACCATCCATCTGTTTCAATTCATCAGTCGTTGTTCCTAATCTACGTGCTGTGTCAGGCATAAACTGTATAAGACCAGTGGCACCAATACTGTTTTGTATATGAGGATTAACTCCTGATTCTTGTTTCATAACAGCTAATAGAGCATTAGAAGTTGTTCCTAATGCTGTTGCTACTTTTGCAAGTTTTTTATTAAAGTCTGGATCCTGAATTGTAGTTGTATCTACTTTCTGTGCATCAACACTATTTGGACGAGACAATACATCTTTGTATTTTGCAGCAATGTCAGGTTGGTGATCAGCAGCACGTCTAGTGAATGGACCTAGTCTACCATCTATACCGTCTTGATTAGGACCAAAATTACCTAAGTTTTCGCCTTTGGCTTTTAGTTCGCGTTGTAATTGCATTACATCTTTATCAACGGCTTCCTTTAATATTTCATAGATTCTCATAACTGATCTTTCCTAGTTCCGTAGTCTGGTAATGGGCCGCCGTATTTACGACCTTTAATACGTTTACCGCCAACAATGACTCGCACTTTACGATTACCTGATGTAATTAGATGACTCTTTTCGCCATCGCGAGCACGAAGTCCTTGGCTCTTACAGCTAGCTAAGTTACTGGCTCCCATTTTGCTGTCCGGCTTAGAACTAACACATAAGGCGCGGCTGGCTTTTTCGTTTATAAATTCGTTTGCTCTCATACTGTATTTATTGATTTAAATACTCAAAGACATTTAGCCACTTGCGCTTTCCAATAGTTTCTTTAAGGTGTGTTAAATCTGCACATGTTTTGGAACGCATACGGGCTTGTTCTTCTGCAGGAATTGGCTCTAGTTCAATATGAACGCCTTCTATTTCAGCAATTTCTTCAGCGATATCTAAGAAGCTATGTGCAAGTCCTGATCCAACATTCCATATGCCCGAACCTTTAACTTCTTTGATAAAATCAATGTGTAATCGACAAACATCTCCTACCCAAGTCCAATCTCGTTTGATGTTCTCTGCGCCTTCCCATACTGTAATCTTGCCTGTTTTGCGGGCTTCTTCTCTCCACTTGTGTATTATGTTTGAACGGGTTCCGCGAAGATGCATATATTTTCCGTAAACATTAAAGTAACGAAATCCCTGTACAAATATACTTTGTGGCTGTTGAAATACCCAGCGATCAAATAGATACTTACTCCAAGCATAAGGAGTTTGTGGATTGCAAGGAGCATACTCGCTAAAGTCTTTTGTATTACCGTAGACACTACTTGAACTTGCATATTGCAAGTGTACTCCGTGAGTATTACATTCTTTAAACAACAACTGACTGAACTCTAAATTTTGTTTTAGAATTCTATCAACATCTGGATTTGTCATATCGGCAATTGCACCTAAGTGTATTACCCAATCGTAGTTTACTATATCAGGTAAACTATCCGGATCCCAGTCCCAGCCGTCAACTTGCCAGTCGGACTCGTGTGCCATCCAAGCTAACATGTTCCGGCCAATAAAACCATTATGGCCAGTTACTAATACTCGCATGTTATTCTACAATTTGTGAAAATCTATTTAGAAAAGCTTCAAGTCTGCAGGTAAATTCACTATCGTTTTGATTACAATATTTGACCCAGGGATCGCTTTCTTCGTTTGGGTTCCAAATTGCTAAAATAGTAAACTCTTCTCTGCTGTTAGAGCCAACCCACTTTGATCCTGTTTTAGGAACAGAATTAATTCTGTCTTCTGATGTAAATGTTGTCATAAAAATTGTCCTGGATTGCTTTGTTCTAATTCGTCTAGTTTATCCCAGACAAATTTTAAAAGTTCTTTTCCTACTGGTAAATCATTACTCATTAATAATGTTAATCGACTTAGCAACATTCCTGATATTTCATGTGCTGAAAAATTATCTTGTTGCTCCATTATTAAATCATCTAGTTTTCTAAGAAATTCTACCATTTGTAGATCTTCATTGTTATTTAAATTTTTCATACCATGGAGTTTTTATTTTTTTGTTAACGTTTTCTAAATACTTTTCATATAGGAACGGACTAAACTCTTTTTTAGCAAACTCAGCATCCTGAAGATTTTCCGGAGTTAATATGTGTTGAATAAAGCCTGTAGTTAGATCTAACTCTGCATTATTAACTAATGTTTGATAAATTTTTTCAGTTAATATTTTATGATTGCTTAAACACAAGTGTCCGTATCTTGCATCATATGCCTTAAATGTTAAACGGTCTTTTGGATCAACTTGCTCCATAGAGCTAACATGTTCCGCTAATGCGCCTTTGCTAAATTTTAATTCTGGAAAATCAGATGTTTCTCCTATGAATTGATCAAATCCAAAGATAACTAACGGAGGTTTCCAACCTAGTTGTCTAGCTGTGCTAGCTAGCCATCCTAATCGCATTTTTACAGACAAGTTATCTAATTGAGAACGTTGTACATATCTAAAATAGTCAGCAGCAATTTTAGCTCGTTCAGTTCCTATTGCGGCATCTAAATCTATTACATTTGGATTTGTTATGTCTGGGCGGTCTTCAAAAAACCAAAATCTACCTGGACTGGTTAATAGAACAATTAACTGATCGTCTGAAGTAATAGTTGGCTCAGTTTTGTCTTTTAAATCGTGCAGAATTCTCCAATTAAAGTCTTGACTACATCCCCATAGACTAACGTTGACTATTTCTAAATTTAGTCTTTTGGCTATGTCTACATGCCAAACATTTTCATTTTGATCCGCGGGCATTACATAGGTAAAGCTATCTCCTGTGATAAACAATCTACTCATATGCTATTCCTATTACGCCATATTGTTCGATTTTTAAGATATTTTTGATAGTTTTCTTTACCAAATTCATCTGAAGTAAAGTTTGTATTTTCAAGTTTATCTTTGGTTAGGATTTGTTTTATAAATCCTTGTGTCAAATCTAATTCTACATTATTAACTAAAGACTCGTAAACTTTCTTAGCAAAGATTATATGATTGCTAAAAATCATATGATGATATCTAGCATCCGATCCTTCAAAGAATTCACGCTCTGTATGATCTTCTTGTTCTTGTCTGCTGACATTTTCATTAATATTACCTTTACTAAACACTAATGATTGGTAACTATTGTCAGAACCGTAATCTTGTCCAAATCCAACAATAACTAATGGTTTGCGCCATTTATTATGATATGCTGTGTGATCTAGCCAACCTAATCGATTCTTCACTGACAGTACATCTAATTCCGGTCTTTGGATATGTTTAAAAAAATCTTTGGCTATTTTTGCTCTTTTAAATCCAACCATCTCAGCCATGTTGGTTATTTTTGAATTAGACGCTTCGGGCTTGTCTTCAAACAACCAATATCTATCAGACTTGGTTAATAAAACTATAATATAGTCTTCTGGAGATATATTTGTTTTACTATCTTCTAAGTATTGCCAGCAATAATCTTGGCTGGCTCCGGAGATACTACCGTTCTCTACTTGACAATTAAGCTGGGCGGCCAATTGATTAATCCAAACTCTCTCATCGTTATCATTTGGAAAGATATAGCTATAACTATCTCCAGTTATCCATAACTTAGGCATTGATAATCATCCTTGCTAGACCTATACTATCTAAACTAACTAATAAGATATAGTTAGCTAACATACCAAAGCTCTGCCTGCTCCAAGCAGCCCATGCATACAAACAGCAACCAAATATCCATATAGGGTATAAGGTCAGTAAAGGCGGATTAGGAACTGTTAACATCATAACAAAGCTGTTACCTATGCTAATAGCCCAAGCTAAGACTTCAATCATAAAACGTAATGGATAGGTTCTATAGTCATCTTTAATCCATTCGAGTGTGGGTCTGAATATTGTATCAATCATACAGTAATTATCGCATAGGGGTTAGTCACTAGAGATTTATGAAATTATAAAAACACTAATCAAAAATTTGAGCATTGGCTATATTAAAATTATTTTTATATAAATGATTAACCATTTTTGAGTATAAAGAAATTACCTTGGCGTCATTTTTTTGGGAGCCTTGATGAACATAATATACAATATCTCGTTGCGGTTGCATTATCAAATATTGCCCACCGTAACCCACAAAGAAAAACCCGTATTTTTCATCACACCAAGTCCAAATTTGATAACCGTAACATCTTGTTGGAGAAACTTGCTGTTTTGGTTTAATAGATTCTCTTAGGTATTTCCCCATACATGATGAAGGGTCTTTGTAAAGACTGTTAATATAATGGCCAAGTCTAATATAGTCCTCGGGAGATGCACTAAAACCGTTGTAGGTAGCGGCTTGATTGTTTCTGTTTCTTAACCATGATGCATCGTGTTCGGCACCAACTAACGCCCAAATAGATTCATGAAAATATTCCACAAATTCTTTTTTAACAGCTCCTTCAATTATAAGTCCAAGGGCAACTGTATCATAGTTATTATATTGAAAAACTTCTCCGGGTTTAAATTTTTTATCATCATTGGCAATCATATCATCAACATAATCTTTATATTTCCAACCGCTATATATAAAACTATTTTGAAATTTGACATGTTCGGCACTCCAACCAGACTCAAAGTTCCCAACAGCACTGCCGCTATTCATGAGTAACACTTGTTTTACAGTTGAGTTACCCCAGGATGTGTTAGCTAAACGAGGAACATATGTTGTTACACTATCGTCAAGACTTTTAATGTTTCCTGCACAATATGCTTGACCTATTGCAAGCGAGGTTAGGCTTTTTGACATTGAAAAAGCTAATGGTGTAGAATCTTTCAAGGAATTCTTAAGGTACTTTTCTAATACAATTTTCTTATTAACTGAAAGCAAAACAATCCTAGTTCCTTGCGAATCCATAATTTCTTTTACATCATCAGTTACGGATGGAATTTCTTTCTCAATTGAAAGATTTTTTGACAAACTTACAGAAGTTTTAGCACTATTCGATTTCTTAAAAAAATAAGTATTGTTAGTAAAATTAAATCCAGTGGCCCAATGATCCAAAACACTTTCGGATTCTGCCAACGACGTAGTTGTATAGATTCCAAGAATTACAATACACAATAACTTTTTCATATTCTCTTTCTGTAAAATGTACCTCTTATAAAAAAACCACCCGAAGGTGGTTTAGTTTTTCAAACTATTCTAGTATTAAACTAGACCAAGTGACATTGCTTTGTAACCAGCGGCAACGATCTTGCGGCTTGGTTGACCGATAACATACTCTGTTACCTTAGCGTTGTTACCAGCAACACGAGTGTTTGCATAAACTGCATAACCGTTTTGACGGATGCGGCTTACTTCAGCACTGATGTTCTTGATGCCAAAACGTTTTGCGGCTTGAGCGGCTGTAACTGCTTCGCCGTTATACATTGCGTTGAACAACTTATAAGTTTTTGTTTCTGGATTGAAATATTTCATTTTTTGTTTCCTTTAGATTATGCTGAAATTCATCAGCTGTATCTATTATAACAAAGTGTTTAGTTATATTCAAGCTGTTTGGCTATCTTGTTTTAACTCAGGATGCCAAAACTTCTTGCCAGGAAAACGTTTTGCGGCCAATACTATGGCTTGATGTAGATTACCAGCTTGCGCTAGAAACTCACCGGTAAGTTTATCATAACAGTAAACTTGATCGTTGGCATGTTGCACATCAACAATGATAGCATCGTCTGGGATAACCGTTGCTTCTACAATCTCTGCATCATTAATGGTTTTCAATTTGTTAATCAATTCTATCATGCCATCTGGGTTTTTAATCAAGTTTTGCATAATCTGATAAGCACGAACATGTCCGCCAACAAAATGGCCAATCCAATAAGCTGCTGAAATGCCTAAAATCCATGTAATCCACGTGTCCATAATTTTCTCCGGTTAGTTTATTTACTGTGATTAATCTTTTAAGCTCTCTAACATAGCAATTTTGGCGATCTTTTCGCCAAAGTCTTCGTTTTTACCAATGATATAGATATCATGGAAGTGTCGATCCTTTTGACGATCATAACGGCTGAACTCCACAACCTTGCCACCAATAGCATTATATACTTTAAACTGTAGTGTAGGATCAGCACCTACATCACGTGTGCTAACAGTATTCAGACCACGGCTTACTTTAGAATTTGAATAAATTTGTTCAGGTTCGTCGTGAGCACTTAATACCCAATTACGCAATTTGAGTTTTAACCAATTCATTTTTTACCTTCTTCTAATTCTGCATCTTGGCGTAGTTGTTCTTCCATCCAAAGCATTTGAGCATGTTTGAAACCTTCTTCAGTCAACCCATGCCAACCAATACACTTACCGGTCGGGCTACGGCCACAACCACACTTGCCAAACTCGTTGGCATCTTCTTTAACTCTTATTTGCATCTTGTATTCTCCTTATGATTTCTTCTGCTTCGGCGAACTCTTTACGTTCAAGCCTTGCTTCGATTATCTTTTCAAAGTCTTCGCGCAATTGGCGTAGATACGGCCGCATACGATCTGTTGGATAGGGTTGTGTCCAACGAATGGTATAAAGATATTTTGGTTCCATTGTTACTCCATTAAGATAAAAACTAAGGTGGTAATCAATGCCCAGCCTAGATTGCCGGTAAGCACCATTGCTACGGGTAAAAGCCAATGCATAAAAACCTTTCTTGAGTTGTATAAGTTATTATACAGTCAAAGAGGCGTTTGTGTCAACTTGATTTCCCCATTTAAGAACCCAAAACGAGTAGTCTACTCCTTTGAGAAATGCTTGAACGGCATATTGGTAGCCATAATTGGCAACATCGTGTTGCCTGTGCCATACTGGAGTTTCTATGCTCTTCTCCATGACAAACTTACCCATTTCACTAGCTTGCCATTCCCAAAGCGATGTAGCCGCATACAAATCTGGATCTTCTACTTCACCCATTCGAAACCTGTGTACTATTACTCTATGTATTTGATGTACACGATCTTCTAGTACCATATAGTCGTTTAACTTAGTACCTTTGCGTTGTCCTAAGTGTCCTTTTTGATAATAGTGATCTTTAAGGTATTGTGTCGTAGTAAAATCTCCGTTTGGTAATTTGATTACACTACTGTTCATTACCAAACCCATGACACCATAGAGTATCGTGTTCCAGAAATAATAGGAGTAACTTTATGTGGATATAAAAACAAACTAGGAAAAACCATAACATCTCCAGCATTGAGAGGGATTGGTTGATCTTGAAACATGACAAACTCTCCGCCTTCAAAATCATTGTTAAGTAATGCAACAATACTCAATATAGGTATACCGTTCCTAGTACCATCAAACACACCAGATGTTTGATCGCAATGTTCTGTAATGATTGATGTTGGTTTATATATGTTAAACTTAGGCAAAGTATGCCCGTTCCATCCTTGCCACCATGGAAATCTATAATGACTCGTATAATTGAATATAGATTGCCAAATTGTTTTCATTAACTCTGTTGAAGTTTTTAGTTGCTTGTCTTCGGTTATTTGAAATTCGTAACGCTCTTCCTCTCCAGGCATAGTTACAGATTCTTGACTATATGTCTTAAATGCTGATCGACTAACATCCATAGTTGACAACTCATCAATTGTCGCTTTACAGACTTGTAAATTTAATAGTCCTGGGTAAATTTGAATATAATCTTGTAGGTTCTTTTTCATGTTTTTACATTGGCAAGTCAAATTGTATTGGGTCAGGTTTCTTTTCTATAGGTTTAGTCGGCAAAGGTGGCGTAGTAATTAAACCGTTTGCCAATTGACTACGCTCGTTAACATTCTTCTGCCCTAATACTGCAATGCCATAGTGACGCTTGTCCTTTTCAACTAGCATGACAACACATCGGCCTGCTGGATTAGTAAACCCTGTCTTACTAATTAGTATATTATCAAACTTGAAGATACTAGGATTGGTATTATGCAATTGGATATGTATGTACTTCTTGCCTTTAGGGATTAGGATCTCTGCTGTTTTATCATCTGCATAGTTTCTTAGTGCTTCATTGTCTTTAATTGCTCCTAAGAAACTGATCAACTCATTAGCTGTACTTACATTATTACGGCTTAGGCCTGTGGGCTCTTCAATACTGGTATGTATCAGGCCACGACCTCGAATGTATGCGTTAGCATCTTTGATAAACTCATTAAAGCCGCCAGGGTAAGTATTGGCCAATGTTTCAGCGGCACGATTATCACTGCTAATCATCATGGCCTTCATCAAGTCATGCCTACTGACTAGCATGCCATTAGGAAAGTGTCCGCCACTTTTACCGTTGACTTTTACTTTTTCGTTTAGATCAGCACCGCTTCGCAAAATAGTAATAGCCGTAAACAACTTAGTAATACTGGCAATAGGTCTTACTTCATACGTATTAAATGATACTTGATATTCGCTTTGGTCGTAATCATACAATGCATAAGCACCGTCTGCAAATACACTTGTACTAATAAAGCAGATTAAAAATAATAGTCGTTTCATCATGTCCTCAATTCAAACCACATCCAATCCTTTTCATCTCTGAAGTAGATTTTGTTATTGTTGTGCCACCAGCGACTTCCTGCGGGCCCAAATGTTTCCACCATCCATGCTAATATATATGTAGGAACCTTGTCCACATGCACACAATGGTATTCGTGTGTCATTTTGTTTTCTCCAGTGGACCACTTGTTACTGGTCTTGCCCACGGGTTATTATAGTGTACATAATCTTGTTTAGGAGTAGAAGTAAGATTAAAATAAAGTATTTCAACCATAGCCACTATAACCAGGCATTCTATTACAATTTTCATACTGATCCCCAGCGCAACTTAAACCAGTTGGCATCTTTGCTATCTTCAAAGATAAAGTCTCTGCCATTACGTTCAAAGGCTTGTTTACAGTTCTCTTCTAACCAATAAGATATATCAATAGCATGATAATTATCTATTAGTCGCGGAAGCATAACACGGTGCCATCCCATGCCTTGGAGCATGCCCCACAGCACTTCTCGGTCAATGTCATTGGCCATGGCCTTGCCAGCTTTGTTGAGAATTTCTTCTTCTAATGTCATTTACGAGCCAACTCCAAGAGTATAACATATTTTTGATAAGCCTTTTCCACTGCGGGATTGGCATCTCGTACTGCTCGGTCCCTAATTTTTTCCCGCCATACCTGCTTACCCTGCTCAGCATCATCAGTAAGCCGTTGCATGTGTTCCTGCTCTGCCAGTAGCCTTGCTAGATTGTCCGAAGTTAGGTGTATAGCTTTCATGGGAGTTATCTTGGTGTCCATTTGGAAACTGTCTCTATCATAAAAGTCCTGATGATAGGAACTGGGTCTCACATACTGGTTGTACTCGCGGCTGTCTTCCACACGGCATTCAAACTTGGAGATAAAATACTCCAAGTCTCCAGCACGGTCTCTATGTTTGACCTGGTTATAATAATCATAGTTATTTTTCATGATGCCCACCTAATTAAGAACATGGTAACGTGCTTTTCGCTGGGAAACTGCCAAACATTGAAACTCATTCGCTTGCCGCAGTTAGATTCAATACTCCAGGCCTGTACGGGATCCAAGTCTGACTCATTCAGTCCACGCTCAAATCCACGAGGTGCCACATCATCCACATAGGCTTGTAGTTTGAGTCCTGGTAATCGTTGCCATTTGATTTTGGGAGTATATGTGATGCCCATGGTGGTGTACCAGTTTTGTAGCAAACTATTCACATAACTCTTGCCCATACGACGGCCGCTTGTTAGCAAATATTTTCCAGCCATGGCTTGCATGCTTCCCAAGTTCGATAGATGTGTGCTTGCCCGCCTGCTTTGATCCAGTCTTCGCAGTTGCTAGTACGGTCGTCAATTAAGATATCACCGGGCTTGCAGTGACGCCACTTGTCGTGACTGAATGGTCCAATGAATACAGTAACATCTGGAAAGTGTTCGTGTGCCCACCATACTTTATCACTGGCGGTATAGGGCATTGAATAATCGTGTGGTAATGCGGTGAGAAAGAACAAGCCATCTGCCCTCCCACTTGCCACAGCATTACGACAATATTCAACTAGTTCCTTTGCACCTTCTTTAAGTGGCAGGTTGCGATAGAAATGACTGTTGTGTTTGATGCGATCCCAATCTTCTTGTGGGATGCGTTCGTTGTCTTTGTTCCAACGCATCTTCAGCATATCTTGTGCGGCTGTGTGCCAATCTGCAACCACATCATCCATGTCTAGATAGATAATCATTTTGGTTCCTTGTGCTCTACTACCGGTTCTTCACGAGTAATATACATAGGATGATTCATCATCTTCATCCATTGCACAGGTTGCCAATACTTATGAAAGATATTGTTTATTACAACAATACCAATAACAATAACAACCAATGCTATCATTACCAATATACTTCCTGCCAACATGTTGGCTGCGTTACTTACATCCATTATGTTTGTCCTTCTTTAACATCTTCTTTAGGAATATGATCAATCCATCGTAGGATAAACCAATCACGCTGTGCTGTTGTTCTAAATGACCAAAAGCCTGGACCCATACAGGTTCCGCACTTGTTTTCTTTTGCCCAAGCAACCATTTCTTTTGCAAGTTCGTTTGATAACTTGTCAGCTTTAAAGGTAATCCCCGGCAATTTCCACATTCCAACTTCTACGTGCTTCAATTCAATCACACCTGGCCTTCTGGCATGACAAATATAGGCATGCGATCCTTATAGCCTTCAAACTCAAAATTATCTAGTAACACAACTAGATTCTCCAGTTCATGAACGGCCTGTGTTCCAGTCATTTTGTTCTTGCCTTCAATTAGTAGATATTCTACAGTATCTTTGGGAGTATAGTCTGCATCTGCTGTTGTTTGAAAGCGGAAAATGTGTTTTAGGTCATCTAGCGTCATATGGGTATTTCCTTACAATATCTACAAATAGTTTTAACAAGTCGTCATCACTCATCAAATGAATATCAATTTGATTAGTTTCGAATTCGTATTCGAGATTAACTTCCCAAATATCATCAATGTACTCTAAGATCAGATCTCGCATTTATTAACTCCGAAAACTTTAACAAAAACATAGTATACTTTCTTTCATTGTAGAAATCAAGACGAATGGAATGTTCACCGTAGCCGCCATCTGGCTTGATAACCCATTCGTTATGCTCACGTACAGTAAAGCCTAATATGCTACGCATTTTGCTTTTGAGCATAAACACACTCTTTGGATGCTCTGTGTGCAAATCCTCCCGGATTTGTTTCCATTGCTCAACAGTAAGTTTTAACGTAGGCATTGTTAGCATCGTCCCAGTGGCGAGTATCGTATATGCGGAAATGAACACCATAGCCCAGTACGCCCATGCTGAACTCAAAGCCAGCATGATCCTGCTTGCGTGTCCAACGAACTAGACAATCAACAAGCATAGGACTGTAGTAGCTGTGATCTAGTTCCCAAAACTTGTGTTTGAACAAAGACCCGTGCATTGATCCAAGGTTATCATAATAGTCCCAGCGATCAAATGGGTTAGCCAGTTCTATGCATATATTTAAAATGTTCACGGTGCCAGCTCTCTCAATTCAGCATCCAAATCGTTTTCAACAAATTTGGCCAGGAAGTCAAAATTAGCTTCGGCACGTTGGACAGCTGCCCAGGCCTTGGCCATGGCCACATTGTTTTCAATTAGAGTTTTACGATTCAACTCCAACTGTCGTTGTGTACGTGCCCATTGAAGTAGATCCTGTGTTTCCGGATCCAAACTAACGCTGGCATATCCTGTGGCCAATTGCTGCCATGTGCTGCCATCAAACACTTGATAGTCATTGCCCTTTACACGTATCACACCTTGCATGGGGTTCTCGCTGGAGGGATTGATATATTGAATTGTTGTGTTGCCACCATTGACCACAACGCCGGGTCCGCCCATTACATTCTTTATCATTCGTCGTCATCCTCTTCCGTCACAGGAGCCACATCAGCCTGTGCTGGCCTGCCTGCTTTGCGTGGAGCACCCCAAGCTGATATTGGAGCACCTTCTACCCTACCCGATACCCCCGAGGGTATTTGCTGTATCTTACCACCCTTGGCTAAAAACTCTGAAATAGGGTCCAGCTGTTTATCATCGCTCATGTTCTAAGTCCTTTAATGTCTTTGTATTCTACCCTGATGTAACTAGTATACTGGCCATCCAGCTTGATGGGCAAGTCCAAATGGATGCTTACCCTGACACCCTCTGTTTCATTACGCAGGTTGTCCGTATAGGCTGTACCCACCCAGGGTATGCCCATGTATCGACCCTCCACCCTGTCACCAAATTGATATCGGGGCTTGGGCCTGTGCAGGGCAAAGTATTCGGCTAGGGTCATTCGCTGGCCCACCTCAAAGTAAACCAATTCAATTCTTTCTCTGTGGCAAAGTACAGACGTTTGGCTCCATCGTCTGTGTGCCAAGCCCATTTGACTTCATCGCCCCAGGCCTTGCTGTTCCACTCTACAGCCATGTCACGTTCCAAGCCCGGACCCCACGTGTCCCAGCACCAATTGCGCCATTCAAAGTAGCGCAACTTGTCCTCCAAGTGCATGGTCCAAATGGGCATGACATAATGGCTAAAGTACTTATGGCCTTTATGACGTCGATCCAACGGACTAACCCTAAATGATTTCATGTGCAAACAGCCCTATGTTCAATGGTATATTCGGGAATGGTTATGTCACTGAGTATCCATGCCCAAAACAGCGTGGCAACTAAAAAGCCCAGAATGAATTGGCGATACTTCATCAGTCCCTGCGACCTGGCAATGGAGGAGTTACCTTAACTGGAAAGGCTGGCTCAGTGGGCTTGGCTATGAACTTGATGTCATAAGTAGCCTGGACGGCCCGCATGAGCGTTTGTCTAGTGCTTTCAGCCACACCCAAATCATAGGTTGTGCCACAGGCATGATTGATATTGGCATCAGCCAGCTGTTGCAGAACATCAGTTAAAAGTAACTCGCTGAAACGCTCAATTGAGGATGGCTGGCTACTCATGCGTATATTGCCCAAGGTATAGTTGTCAATTGGAGGTGCTGTGGTTATGGCCCAAAGCTCTTTAATTTTTTTATTCATCATAGTGTATTTTCCTAGTGTTAAGCGGGCACCAACTCAGCCGTATGCTTACAAGCGCCCCTGAATGTATAACCTGGACAAGTACAAGTGCCTTGCTCCATGTCAACCACATACTTAGCTCCTTTTGAGCCCAGGACCTCACGAATGTGTGCCAATTGCTCCGGCACTTCCTGATCAAATGGATTGGGCTCAACCGCAACAAACTTACGTCCCCGACGATCAATGCGTATGGGAGCCTTGAAGTAAAACGGCTCCATAGTGCCCGCACGAATATAGGCCAACATCTTATCACCCTCTAACAAGTAAGTGTGATTGATGCTCAAACCTTCATCCCATTGTGTAGTTTCTAAGTAAGCTGTGGCCATGTGTGTCTCCTTATACTAGATATTATAACAGAATAAATTGGGCGAGTCAAGCAGATATTTTGCCCGCAAAGCGGTAGCGGAAAATTTTTGAGCTAGTTGTCCCTAAATCAAATCAAACCTTTCGGCAAGCCCCGTGTGCTCACAGAGCTTGACTCAGGGACTCATATAGTATAAACTAGCTAGATGATCAAGTACACAAGTTTAATTATGTCAGCATATCTAGTGACAACTCTAAGTGGTTGCGCAGTTTATACCGGCATAAGCATAGTGAGTACTGTATCAACTGGTAAGAGTATTGGTGAACACACAGCTAGTCAACTAACTGGATATGACTGTGGAGTTAAGAATTGGATCAAAAATCAAACATACTTGTGCGAACAACATCGTGACGCTGGAACACACTATGTAAGCAGCTTAGATTGATTGTGACTATAAGTGTCTAACTAGTACTAGTGACAAGCCAAATATGACTATGACAGCTAGTACACGTAGTAGTCCAATGATAACAGCTAGTATGAGTTCGTCGAGTATGCGCATAGTATGAGTAGTATGAGTATGGGTAATAGACCCCGCTGCTATATGACGAGATCTAATTTGGGTCGGGCAACTAGTAATGAGTCTGCTAATAACGCTAGACTCAAACGGTCTTCCCGTATGTAGAAGCGTATGCCCAAAGGTTGCGCATAGTAGCTGTGTGAGCAGAAGCCCAATTGATCTAGAGTGTAGGGATCGTCTGAGTATGAGTCATAACAGTATAAGCGCATCATGTATATATCTGGGTACGCAGGAAAAGGCCCCGCTGCTAGTAAGTTGTTGCATGGTGATATACGATAGTGCATAGTGTAGGGACCGGAACCGTTTGAGTGGGGAAGGTTGGGAGGGAAGTTGAGAGGGAATTGAGAGCATACCATTTAAACATAGCCTGTCTCGACCTCAACCATTCTTCACTGTAGACACCGTACGACACGGTACCCCTGGCACGGTTCTGACTCTTATTCAAGATCTTGTCACACTTTATTGCACTTTATCACACTTTTCAGCACTTTTCTAATGATTAGGCCCCGCTGCTAGCGCCTATACGCCGGGTGGTCTGATCTATCTCACACTTTTCTACACTATAGATCTGAAAGTCACAGACATATAGTATACAGTACTAGTACTCTGACTCGACCACTGCAGCGATTCTGGGACTTTGTCAAGTCGACACATTGACTCTAAGACCCCGCTGCTATATACAGCGTACACAGGATATACTATCATATCAACACGGTAGTTTATTGGCCTAACCATTAAATACAATATACAACCGGAGGGAATAAGATAATGATTACAACCAAGGTAGTTATACAGTTGCCTACTCACACTGCACATGTGCAAGTAGATGATCGCGGTGTTATACAGATATTCAAGTATACACAATCAAATTGTGACTTTGCCATATTCGATCACGGTAGTAATTTGGATGCTAGCGATTATATTACCGAACCTTTGCCCAGAACCTTTATGCGCATAGTGGTCAATGGTGAAGATGACTGTGCTTATTAATAGTCGTGAGCAACGTCCATCCCGCGTTATAGTGCTTCGAACCTTTAGTCTATTATACAGCTAGTCTAGTATCTTGTCAACTGGACTAGCTTACATGCTCCAGTAGAGTTCACTGGACGGATCGCATGCACGGGGCGTATCATGCGCAATTTGAATTGGCTTGCCCGTCATGAGGTTTGTAACCCATTTCATACTAGGGTGACATTCAAAACGCCAGCCTTTGGTTGCGGGGTAGAGATCATAGATTTCATTGCACTCTCGTCGCATGCTGTCTTCAGTACGGTCATGCCATACTGTAGTTGAAAACAAGCGTTCACCCGTTCGAGTACGCCGGTCTGCTTTATAGATATACATGGTCCAATCTTGCTTCATAGCTGCTCCTTAGAGATATTGATCGTTAAGTTCCGGTTGCATCAGCTTGACCAGCTCTCGCTCGTAGGCATATGCTTCGGCCCTGCCCCTTACTATGTCTATGACCTGATGAGTCCAGCCCGCCCAATTGCCCTGCTTGATGTACTTGTACAGCTCCCAGTCCCTGTCTTCGTTGCGGGCTCTGCTTATATGCTTGCGCCAGCGTTCCTTCACAGCTGCTGCAACTGTAACAGTACCCTTGCGGGTAAGCCCAATGTAAGCTAGCTCTTTGTGCAGAGCAACATAGATTACAAAGTTGCTGTCTTTACGTGCTGTTCTCTTCGTCATGTTGTAATTATAGCGCCAAAGTTCGAGTGTGTCAACAACCCTGACGCCGGTAGGGTCTTTATTTTTGACTTGACGTTTTGGGCTAAGTGCGCTATAATTAGCACATACACACAAAGGAGCTAAAATGTTAACACAATGCATAGCAAAAGCAAAATTAGTTTACAACAAAAAACTACAGTCTTACAAGCTAGTTGTCGCGTTTAATGCGCACAAGCAGTTTAAAAAAGACAAATACGGTAACGAGAAAGTAGTATATGCTTTCCCTACACAAGCAAAGTGTGCTTATGTTAGCGGGGACTTACTTGCTAACAACTTGCAAAACGAGCTTGCAAGTGTGCTCCCTATAGTATACAGCACAATACGCACAAACAGCGTAGAATTTGTAGACTAAAAACAACACAAGACCCTACAGCTAGTAGGGTCATTGACAAAGTTCTCAAACTGTGCTATAATACATTTTTAAAGGAAATACATGTTACAAGTTACACAATACGCAAACGGCTTCTCAGCGCAAAACAACGACGTTAAAAATTGCGAAGCTATAGTTTTTGCGGAAGCAGTGCGTACGGGCAAAACAATGTTGCAAGTGTTGCAGTACGTACTAGAAGAAGACGACAGCGATACTAACTTGCTGTGCGCTTGCGAGACGCTACAAGAAACTATTACTAACGCATATAAAAAGCAAATTATTTCCGACTACTTAGACGAGCAACTGTACAAAGTGCAAAACGCATAACCCTACAGCCCGTAAGGGCTTTTTATAGCGCATTTGACATTTTGGCTAAAATGCGCTATAATAAGTTTTTAAACAATGCAAATAGGAGCGAACTATGCAAACAGTATACACAACACTACACACAAACGGAAACGGCTATTGGAGCAACACAGCAAAAGCTGTTGACATTACGAAGCTGGACTTGCAGTACATTACAAACGAGAGGGATTTTGGCGAGCTGTGCGTACACTTTGCAACAGACGAGCTGGGATGCAATTGCTGGGACACAGCTACAAACGGACTTATATACACAGATAAACTGTTTATGCAGGAACTACGTGCTTACTTGCAACAGCTGGGCTTTACAGCAGAAGAAGCTAACGACGTGGAGTACAGCGAGCAGGGGATGCAAGGGGAGCATTACGTTAGCTGTGACGTGGGTTTGGCGTTTATTAACGGGCTTACACGTTTGGACCCTGCACATGTGCAAAGTGTATATGAGGAGTGTGCGGATATTTAAACACTACTAGCTGTAGGGTTATTATAGCGCATTTGACGTTTTGGATAAAATGTGCTATAATTAGTTTTTAAGGAGCACACAATGCGTAAAGTTAAAGTTGTAAGCGTAGAGGACGGCGGCTACTATAGTAGCGCATATGCTAGCGGTAATACTGTAAACGTTACACTACAGCGCGGGCAAGACTTTGCTAGCTGTAACGGCATACTTATTTTTGAAAGAGAACAAGTAAACAACGACTTGTTTGACGAGTGGGTTGCTTGCGCACAAGCGGGCGAAGAGGGCTACACTGCAATGCTTGTAGAGGGCGATGTAACTGTAATGTACGCATAAGGAGCACAAATGAAAACATTTTATTACAAGCAAACGGTAGAGCTTACGCTAGAGATACAAGCGGAAACAGCTGAAGAGGCAGATGCTATTGCTAACGCAACTGACATAACTGATGCAGGCGTTATAGCAACGGAATACGGCTGGGAAGAAGACGGGTACGAGGATGTTTAATAACGTTATACAGTGGGCAGGCACGGCCTGCTTCCTCTGTATGTATGCATTAATGTCTCTTAACATGTACCCCTACAATATTATTGCAGGAGTACTTGGGGGCGGGTGCTACTTGATATGGAGCATACGGGTGCGCAACACTCCGCAACTAGTAACAAACCTCGTGTCAATAGCCATTTGCACAGTAGGGTTATACAAAGCGTTTGTTTGACGTTTTGGCTAGCTTGTTGTATAATACAATTTTAAGGAGCTAACAATGCGTAAACTAACACAATCCCATATTACACAAATTAATGTAATTACACTGCAAACTATTGCGGAAAATACAACGGACTGGTTGACAGACCCCGAGGACGTTAAACGCTACGGCTACGGCCCGGACATTGCTGTTGTTACACTTGCCCTTGCAGACTTTAACAGTTTAAAAAATACAGAGGCACTGCACAATACTATCATGTGCATGGACACTTGCATACGGGAACGCTTTATTAATACTTTAAGCTACATAGAGGAAAATGCTTTAATTCCTGCAAACAGCTATTGTTGCGTATAAGCAACACAATGACCCTACTAGCTGTAGGGTTGTTGACAACTTGCCAACTTTACGCTATAATTAACACATACAAACAAAGGAGCGAAACTTATGTATAATGTAGTTGAAAACCCGATCCCATTCAATGGGTTCTTTTACACACCAGAGACCTTTGCCCAGTTGCAAGAGCGCATTGAGCAACTGCCCGCTAAGGACAAGGCCCTTGTGTACACGTTTGTCACACAGGCTATGAACTTGTGCTATAATGAAGTCAACGATAAAATTTTGTCTAAGGAGATCTTTGTATGAGAACCATCACTACTATGAACAACGGCAACATCTATCAGATGGACATCCAGGAAGCGATTGAGATTGTACAGGCCTATGCAGAGCAAAACACAGGCGGTGACTTGCTTCAAGCGGCCACTGAGATGCGAGGCTTGGCTCTCTTAGACGAGTTGCCCACTGTGCAGAAGGTTGCAATTAGACGCTTTCTCAAAGACATGGCCCAGCTCTTAGGACAGGTTGACGTTGAGAGGATTTGAAGTTATAATTAACACTTAAACACACACAGGAGCGAAAATGCTAACCATTCAACAAGTGAATTCAGCTATCATGCTGCAGAGTTGGACCAACACAGAACTCTCCAGCATGATTGATGCAGTGAAATGGAACAAAGCACAATTGGCCCAGAGGATCAAACGTTCAATCCGTCCAGGCGATAACGTGGAGTTCACCAGCTCAAAGACAGGCAGACTCACACGTGGCTTTGTAACCAAAGTGGCCATCAAATATGTCACAGTGGACACGGGCATGGGTCAGTGGAGAGTGCCTGCTAACATGTTGACAGTGGTTGACAATGTGTTGGCCTGAGAGTATAATTAACACTTAGCAACAAGGAGCACACTATGGAATGTACACACTGTAGAAAGTGGCACTTCAGGGGTATTGAAACTTGTAATACCCGTCCAAAGTGAAAGTGAATTGACAAGGTTAGGTTCATGTGCTATAATAAGCACATGAACAGTTAGAAAAGTATTAAAGGTTACCTACACCGTTAGGGGCTTATGGCGAGGAACCGTACCGACGGGTACGCTCTAAGTAAGTCTATGAAACAGGGGTCCGTTTAGATGATACGGAAATAATCCCAGAGAAGCGGCGGAGTATGTAGGAAGTAATGACAGTACAGGCCCTAGTGCAGACGTTGCCTAGTGGTAGAGATAGATGTACACGTTCCTTTAGTTCTTTTCTAACTGAAGTTTATGTCCCGGGAATCCACGCTGAGTTCGCAACTCAGGGCAGTGAGTAGGTGAAACTCCTACAGGGGCGCCATTTAAGGCATTCATGCGAAAGCTGATGTAAGGCCAATCTAATTTATAGGAGCGAACCATGCAAGTTAAAGAATTGATTGAGATGTTGCAGGGTCTGGACCCTGAGGCTCAAGTACATTATGCCTACAACTATGGCGACCACTGGCGCACAGAAGTGGCCCCAAAGGTTGATAGGGTTGATGTGGGTGCAGTGGTCTACAGTGACTACCATCGCATGGACAAGATGGTTGAGAACGAATACGACACAGAATTCGACGAGGAAACGGGTGAAGAGATTGTTGATGAAACCCTGCGTCGAGTAGTGGTATTGAGTTGACAGGTGCGCCGAAAGGCGCTATAATTAAGACTTAAACAACACATAGGAGCGAAACATGGGTTATTTTACAGATTGCGATTTCGACAGCACACACGAGATGCTGGACTGTATCAATGAAGTGATCGAGCGCAACATCCGCAACAACTTCGTACAGCATCCCGCCTCGGACTTGGGACTGGACATCCGCTGTGGACGATTGCTAGTGGATGCGGCAGATGAGATCATTGCTGTGCCCAATCACAACTTGCGTGGGCTTGACTACTACGGCGGGTTCGAGTACATTGAAGAAGGCGACGGGCGCCAAACAGTGGGCGACTACACTTTCTTTACCTGTGTGAACGAGCGGGTGCAAGACTGCTTTGATGCGTTGCGCTCTAGTGTAGCGGTTGACGAGTAAGCGTTTTGGCTGTATAATTAAGACTTAAACACACACAGGAGCACACAATGGGTACACGTTCAATGATTGCTATTCAAAACCCTTACAACAAAACAGTTCGCGCAGTCTACTGCCACTGGGACGGTTACTTGGAGCACAACGGCGCTATCTTGCAGAAGCATTACGCAGAAAGCTCTAAAGTCAATCATTTGGTTGCTATGGGCGACTTGAGTAGCTTGGGCACACAGATTGGCGAAGCACATCCCTTCAGCCCGCACGGTAGCAAAGAAGACGAGGCTTTGTACGAACACGCTAAGGATCAGGGCTATTGCACTTTTTACAAGCGCGACAGAAGCGAGTCAGACGTTGACTTTAAAGTGTTCAACACTCTGAAGCAAGCTGAAGATCACTACACTTGGAGCGACTATTACTATGTCTTCAAGTACTCAAAAGCAGACGACTATCAGTCAGGCGAGTGGTTCTACAAAAAGGCGGGCGAGCGTTGGAAGAAGCTGGCTCCCGCTATTAAGAAACTTAACGCAGAGGAGTGCGCAGGATGACCGGATTTCAAAGCAAACGGGCTATGGCCCTTGCCCGCCTTGAGGCTCTAAGGGAAAGCCCTAGCCTCAGCGTCAGGGACGAAATAGAGATCAGTCGCTTGGAAGAGGCTGTGGATCAACTGCCCGATCTGGTAGATCTAGTCATGGAGCAGATCCGCATAGACATTGAGAATGGTGATCTTACAGCAATAGAAGAACTGTTGGGTCATGTGCCCGAAGACATCCTCAAAGGCTTTCTCTCAGAAGACACAGTAATGGATATCAACAACACCGGAGGTAAATGGTAATGAGTAAAGAACTTCAATCAATTGTTAATGGATATAACGATCTTATTATCCGATGCGCAGAGTTGACTGACAAGACTCTCTTGGCAGAGGTATTAGCCTCTGTGGATGAAACTCAAGTTCAAATTTCAAAAGGACTACTACGATGAGCAAGATGGCAGAACTTGATTGGGAAATTGAATACCGTGCCTGTGATGAGGGTATGAGTGCAGAGGACATTGCCAAAGACTTGAACTGTCCCATTGAGATTGTCAATGCTTGGTTCAAAGGTGCAGGTATTTGGGACGAGGAGCTCAGCCCTTACGCTACCAGCAACAGCTGATGTTGTAAAAATACAACACCTTTTGAGTTGACAATTTGGGCTCTCTGCGCTATAATAATGACATAGTAAGGAGAGCGCAATGAAGATTGTAATAAAAATCAAACCCAAGCATAGAGAGCATTATGTTCTCTTTGCCCAAAATACGCCCTTCAAGCAGAAGGTTGTAGAGAGCAAGATTAAATACAAACGTCAACCCAAACACAAAGGAAAGCACAATGATTGAGATCCTGGGATTCAACCCAAAGCAAATGGCCTTAGCAGACATCATGTGGGGCATCAATAGCAAGGAAGGTGTGGATGCCTTTATTCGAACCCTGCCCGCTGTAGAGCAACGCGAGTGCAAGACCATCATCCAAATGATGCTGTTGGCGTTCGCTGACGAGTGCAACGATACCCATGAAGCTGACATGGTTATTGACAAGTTCAGACTTTGACAGTATAATACATACATACAGACACACAAAGGAGTAAAGATGAACATTAGCACACTAGAAGCCTATGTGGCACAGAAGAACCAGTGGACCCGCATTTTCAAAGGCAAGGAACTGAGCTTGTTGAACGCTAAGGATCGCCAGCGTATCGCTGACATGATTGATGCAGACATGAGCCCTGAGAACCTTACCTGCGATGGCGAATTGCCACGCGATGTAGTGCGTGACAAGGTGCGCCGTTTGAGCCGTTGTGCTGAGGAACTCCTCAGCATTGATCCTTCAGTAACCTTTTACGAAATGGGAGTTTAACATGCCTAATTGGTGCAACAACTATCTTGTCTTAGAACACGAAGACCCAGCAATGATCGAGCGGGCCAAGAAGGCCTTTGCTGATGGCAAACTGTTGAATGAGTTTTGCCCAGTGCCCGATGACTTGCACATTGTGGCAGGTCGTGTGGGTGATGACGAAGATCAAAAGCAAAAGGATCTTGTAGCACAGGAAGAAGTCAATGTGGCCAAGCATGGCTACGCCAATTGGTATGACTACTGTGTGAATGAATGGGGCACCAAGTGGGATGTGGGCGGTGAGGGTGATCAAGCCAGCCAGGACAGTCCTACAGACTTACGCATGAACTTTGATAGTGCATGGGCTCCGCCTATTGCGGCTATGGAGAAGTTCCAGGACTTGGGCTTTAAGGTCAAGCTCATCTATTGGGAATCGGGTATGTGCTATTGTGGTCTGTTCGACGAGAATGGCGACGACTACATGGACTATACAGATATGACAGCGGCACAAGTGGCTGAGTATATCAACCCTGAAGTTGACGAGTGCATGTGCATCGTTGAGAACTTGGAAGAGTGGGAAGAACAGAACTCGGAAGACGAGGAAAACATCGACATCGATCTTGATGGCGGTTTGAGTGCGGTAAACGAACAGGAACAACATGAAAACAAATAAAGAAAAGAACCTAGAGCATGATGCTCGCGAGCAATCGCGTGTTCGTCCTGCACCAAAAGACTATGATTTCAAAGCTCTTGAGGCTGTCATCCGATCCTGGATAACAGAAAGCAAATGAGCCGATTAGCATTGTTTGGCAGGCCTTATGTAGTCTTTAATGCGAACAACAAGGAACACAGACGTTGGTTTGCAGACTTCAATAGAAAGCTGACATGGGCAGACTGTCCAGTCCGTTTTGTAGTGGATGATGATCACGGCGATTTGGTTACAATGATCCAGCGTAACCTGATTCAATACTATGTGGACAAAGAGTTTGGCAAGTTAGAAAATCCAAAGATTCGTCCAAAACCAAAGAAAAATGGTTGACAACTAACCAAAATAGTTGTATAATTAGAACATGAACAAGGCGTTCATACTTTTAAAACACACACAGAAGGAAACTTTAAAATGGCTACAGATAAAACTTTTTCGGTTGCAGGTATTTCTAAATTGAACGGTTCTTACAAGATTCGTTTTGCCAATGACATCATGCGTATCAAGGTGCTCGCTAAGAGTGGCCATGAAGACATCCGCTTGGCTGATCTCGAGGGTGAGTTCTCCAAGATGGAAGCGGCTAAGATGCTCTTGACGCTTGAAGACTTTGCTGATGCTACAGCCCAGGCAACCATCACAGAGTACATTGAAGACAACACTCCTAAGACAGCCGCTCCTAAGGCTAAGACAGCTCCTGTGAAGGCAGTTGCTCCTAAGGCTCCTAAGGCTGTTAAGGTTGTTGAGAACGAGGATGCTCCTTTCTAAACAATGGTATCAAAATGAGCTTTATCCAGTTTGAAGTCTGGGGCCTATACGAGGGGCATGAAGAGCTCCTCGAGTGCGTCCCAACCCTTAAAGAAGCAGAGAAGGTTGCACAAGACCTTCTTGAGTTTAACGAAGAGATTTGGATCCTAGAGGATACAGACGATGATCTGAGAGAAGTGCGAAGGTATACGAATTAGGGCCTATAGCTCAGTTGGTTAGAGCAGAGGACTCATAATCCTTTGGTCCCTGGTTCGAGTCCAGGTGGGCCCACCACATATGAAAGGTGTTGTAGAAATACAACACCTTTCGTCTTGACTGACTCTAGGATCTCAGCTATAATCAAACTTCGAAGGCAACGGGATGGACGGCAAGGCTGGGCAACCCAATAAAGACCTTTCAGAAAGAAAGGTTGTTGACAGTTTGGCAAATCCTTGCTATAATAGAGACATACAGACACACAAGGAGCATAAGATGGAAGATTTCAAAAGCTGGGAAGAGATGTCCGTGCTAGAGCAATATGCCTGCCAATACTGGGATATGTACAAGGATGCCTACGGCGTTCGCCCACGTGGTATTGATACCACCAACTGGACTGAAGCAGACTTTGAAGCTGAGTTCGTTCAGTTGGCTCGTGTTATCGATCAAGAGAACACTCTGCGTGAAGAGCGTGAAGCAATCGCCGCACACGAGTTCGAAATGCGTATGCAGGACTTGATGCGTTCGGGTGCTAAGACTCGTGAGATGGCCATGCGCTGGGTTCACGAGGCAGAAGGTAGTGATGGCGACGACGAGTACCTTTGCTTCTTGTTGGGCTTGCCCTATCGTTATTTTAAGGAGATGGTATAATGTTATTAGAAGATCAATTTTGCCGTATAGAGTACAAGGGTCAAGTCTACGATAGCCGCCATGGTGGACCCTTTGATCGTGGCTCAGCAGACAGCTGGTATAGCCGTCCTTTCAACCCTCACTACTACGAGGGTGGCTCCTACGATTCAGAGCCCATTCAAGCCCAGGACATGACTCCTGCAGAGATCGTGGCCTATGCCGCTGGATACGAGTACAATGAACAACATGGTGGCAAGAAAGATTGGGATTAACGGTTGACGCCCAGCCTAAAAGGCGTTATAATACTTACATCAACAACGAACTTGGAGCGAAACATGTTCAAACTGCTTTCTACAGCGAATCCCAAAATCCAAAAGGGCACGAAGCTTGGCTATCTATCATTCATCCTACACCTTGCACCATCCACCCTTAGCGGGCGCAACACCTGCCCAAAGGCCACACCTGGTTGCATCGCATCATGTCTTAACACCGCAGGCCGTGGCGGTATGTTCAAGCGCGGTGAGAACACCAACACTATTCAGCGAGCCCGCATCCGCAAGACGAATTATTTCTACGAACAGCGTCAGGACTTCATGCTTGATTTGAAGAAGGACATTGAGAAGGGCATTAAGATGGCTACCAAGCTGGGCCTGACTCCTGTGTTTCGTCTTAACGGCACGAGCGATTTGAGCTGGGAGAAATACGATATGCTCCCTGGCTTGAATGTATTCGAGTGCTTCCCTACAGTACAGTTCTATGACTATACAAAGATCCTGGGTCGTAAGGTCAAAGGCATTGCCAACTACCACTTGACCTTCTCTAAGGCAGAGAACAACGACAGCGATGTGGCAGAAGCACTCTTGCAAGGCATGTCAGTGGTTGCTGTCTACGACAAGATCCCAGAGGGTGTTCCATCCGCTGACGAGACAGACTTGCGCTTCTTAGACCCTAAGGGCACAATGCTTGGATTGAAGGCTAAGGGTCGTGCAAAAAAAGACTATTCAGGCTTCGTAATTCGGTTGACTGAAGTGGCTTAAGACGTTATAATTACAACATCAACAGCAAATAAGGAGCGAAACTTATGTCAGATAAACTATATGCATTCTGCGACGCAGTCGTAGCATTCGTAGGATTTTTCCTAGTGTACGGAGTGTCAGGTACAATTGACACAGCCCCAGACAGCCAACTCTTGCCATTGTGCGGTATTGCACTCTGCGGATTGGCCCTGTTCTTTGCAGGCGTTAACGGCTTGACAACCCGCCGCTAAGACAGTATAATTACTACTTCAACAACACAATAGGAGCGACACTATGGTAACAGCAAATCAGATTCAAGCAGGTTTTGTGCTAGCCCACTTGGCAGGCGTTGAGATGTATCAAAAGATTGGCGAGCGTGATGCATGCGGTTTTGGTTGGGTGGATGTGTACGTGGACCGTACCAACAGCAAGCAGGCCAAAGAGCTGATTGCAGCTGGCTTCCGCAAGGACTACAAACCCAAGTGCTTGAGCTATTGGGATCCAGCAAAGATTCCAACTCAGTCAGTATCAGTCAAAGAAGCTGGCGCAGAGGCTCTGGCCACTTACTTGCAAAGCCTGGGCTTGAAGGCTTATGCAGGCTCGAGATTAGACTAACCAAAAGACATGACAGGATGGCAACATCCTGTTATAATGTAAATATTAATTAACCAAAGGAGCGACGAATGGCGAAAGTAGTTACATCAAAGATGCTGATGGCCCTGCAATCTGAAGTCACAACCAAGAGCTTGGAAGTGGAGTCAGTCAAGAAAGATTTGAGTAAAGAGACAGACGCTGAGATCATGGATCGTATGCGTGATCGTTTTGAGATCCTCGATGACATGACCCGTGCGGTTAAGAGCGGCAAAGTCCGTGCTATGATTGTCACAGGCCCTCCAGGTGTTGGCAAGAGCTTTGGTGTAGAGAAAGTACTGTCAAAGCATGATGTCTTCGCTGACGTGGCTAACGATCAGAAGCTGAAGAAGTATGAAGTGGTCAAGGGCGCAATGAGCGCATTGGGCTTGTACAGTAAGCTCTACCACTACAAGGATGCTAAGAACATTCTAGTGTTTGATGACTGTGACTCAGTACTGTTAGATGACTTGAGCTTGAACATTCTCAAAGCGGCACTGGACACATCCAGTAAGCGTATGATCCATTGGAACACTGACTCACATCTATTGCGTCGTGAAGGCGTGCCAGATAGCTTTGAGTTCAAAGGTGGTGCTATCTTCATTACCAACATCAAGTTTGATCACGTTAAGAGCAAGAAGCTGCGTGACCACTTGGAAGCCCTGGAGAGCCGTTGCCACTACTTGGATCTCACTATTGATACTGAGCGCGAGAAGCTCTTGCGTATTGAGCAAGTGGTAGCTGAGTGCGGCATGTTGGACAAGTATGAGTTTGAAGACTACCAGAAGATGGAAGTGGTAGACTTTGTTAAGGCCAATGTGCCACGCCTACGTGAGCTGAGCCTGCGTACAGTCCTTAAGGTAGCAGACTTGAAGCACGGCTTCCCGGACAAGTGGAAGGCAGTAGCAGAGGTAACGTGTATGCGCAACAGGTAAGCTGTGCGCCACAGTACAGTAAGCAGCAGCATAGCTGTAGGCTGTACAGGACATGCCCAACGATTCGCTCCCGGCAAGTGTGTCCATGAAAAGGTCTTGTAAGCCCGAATCGCTCCCGGCAAGACCTTTTGTATCCCCAGACTGATTAAATTCTTTCTGGGGATTTTTTTCTTTTTGATATCGGTGGGGGACATATAAAATAATCATCGAGAGGGTGGGGGCACCCAGGCATGAATTTTATAAAACTGTTGCTATAGCGCAACAGCGCATGGGTACCGAAGTATTTTCACCCCTCTTTTTCTACAAGTACTTCTTTATATTTTTTTTCGAGCAAGAAATTCTTGAGACGCAGGACCCTTTCGGGTAAATAATAGTATATGAAAACCTGTACCAAATGTTGCCAATCCAAGCCCTTTGATGCGTTCTACGTTAAAGGCACCAATCCCCGCACTGGGCATACTCAATACCTTAGCCAATGCAGAGCGTGTACACTTGCTGCTTATGTGCCAAAAACACCCAAACCCAAACCTCCACCCCGTACTGAAAAAACTTGCCGTGTGTGTGCTGCCACTAAAAATCTGTCTGAATTCTACAATCACACGTTGACTTGTAGAGCATGTATCAGCGATAAGAATCGTGCCAATCGTGTGTGTAAACCCACACCTCCATTAAAGAACACACCAAGAGCCATGTACATGCGTGAACGTCGCCGTTCTAACCCTTTGGCCAAGTTGCGTGCCAATGTAGGTACACTTATAGCCAATGTATTAAGTAATCAAGGATATAAGAAAACTACAAAATCTGCCAGTATACTAGGATGTTCTTTTGATGAGTTCTCTGCTCATATTGAAAGTCAGTTCTTGCACGGTATGTCATGGTCCAACCGTGCGCTTTGGCACATTGATCACATAGTACCTGTTAAGCTAGCCCGTAACGAACCGGAACTGTTATTGCTCAATCACTACTCTAATCTTCGTCCATTATGGAAAGAACTCAATCAAACCAAAGCTAGCACACTAACACAAGACAGCTTGAATCATCCGCTATATAAACAAATCTTGGAAAACAGAATCTCAGGTTGAATTTTTTTGCGCAGGTATTTTTTTTACCCTGCAGAACCCATTCTCAACAGTGACAGCATTAACTGGCAGTTTAATCAGGGTGGGAAAATTTTTCCGCTGGGCTTCGCCGAAAAATCTGCTTTCCGCTTCGCGAATCACATCTGCTTGAACCTAGCACCCGAGTTGGCCCAGGAACCACTTGCGGGACCGGCACCTATGCTGTAGCCAATGTTGTCCTTGAGTTTGCGATTGTGCTTGCGAGTGCGGGGTTTTTCCAATAATCGTTGATCTTGGCTTCGTTCAGAGCCAGCACCCATGTGTGCGTTGCCCACGTAGTTTTCAGTAATTTCTTTAATTCGCATTGTTTATTTAGTGACGATAAATAAATCATAGAGGATCAATAATGACTAACTTGGCACAACAAATACGCGAACTAAGCGATCGACTGGTAGCAATCAACGAACGTGGGGAAGACTTGGATGTTCAACACAATGAACCGCCATTAAAGATAGGTGATGTAGATCCACGCAACGGACAGAAGATTCTCAGTGCTGCTACTGATGGTTCGGGCAATGTGATTCGCAGTCGCTTTGGTGATATTTACAATGTCAAATACGGTCCAGCAGATGCTCCAGCACCCACGCCAACTCCGAGCCCAGCACCAGAGCCAACGCCCGCACCTGGTCCTAGTCCAGAACCTACGCCTGCTCCGGTTCCCGATGTTATTGCTCCTATGCCCACTCCTGACCCAGCGCCCGTGAACCCTACTGAGCCATGCGGTCCTGAACTCAAAGCCAAACTTAGACTCATGCCTTCTTTTAACAAGGCCTATGCTGCGGCCAAACAGGGCGGATGTAGTGATTTTGAATGGTGCCAGATCATTGATGTTCCAAATATTGCACCCATGCCATCCAAGCCAGCTGACAAGAAAGTAGACTGGCTCGGACAAGCTGATCCCTTAGGTGGTACTATGGCTAATCCAATGGGTTTTGGTGCCAACAGTAACTTTGGCGCAGAAAGTCTTGACGATCGAGCTGCTCTACTGGAAAATGAAGAATTGAATCGTTGGAGAAAGATTGCTGGACTAAAAGAAGCTGAAAGTAAAACAGGAAGTCCTGCGCCCGCAGCTGGCGGTGATTTGCCAGAAATCAAAGCGGCCAGTAAGAGTGCTGCTATTGCTCAAGCTCGTAAGAAAGGCATCAAACGCTTTCGCTGGTGTAGCATGTACAAGGTCACAGATGCCAAGAAGAAACCGCCAAACATTGCACCAATGCCATCCAAGCCAGCTGACAAGAAAGTAGACTGGCTCGGACAGCAAACACCCTTAGGTGGTACAATGGATAATCCAATGAGCTTTGCGCCTAACAGTAACTTTGGTGCTTGATTATTCTTTAAAGTAGTATTCGTAGTTAACAGTGTCTTTGTTAGTCTTACGAATCTTAGCGCCATTTTTCAAATGAAAACGTTCGGCCATTTGAGTTTGAGGACTTAGGGTAACTATACCTGTTAGTGTTTCAAACTCTGATTTTAGCCAGTTTGCCGCTTGTTGTAGTAAACTTGCTCCGGCTCCTGGACTATAACTCCAAATAGTATAGAACACAGCCACATTGTGGTCTTTGCTCATACTAACTAGATCTTCTTCAGATTCAGGAACATCGGCTAACCATTGCATACAAGTGGCCGCTAGCACTTCATCACCTCGGCGTAGTATTAGTATTTCACTGTTGTTGGAAATACGTTGTTCAAGAGGAATGTGAGGACGAACTGGATCGTCCTTCATCAAGTGAGTTAACGGGTCGTTAATATCTCGTATGCGGTAAAGTTCCATGATTTCCTGGTAGTTATTATATGTGTACTTATCTCATTGTTAAAAAAATAGCATTACACGAAGATTACAAGTCGTCACTTGGCAAGTTATTCAACAGTTCTCTAAGTTTGCTTGACTCTACATTGGCCTTAACCTTGGGCTTGGCTAGGTCAAATCCTTCTTTAGGGCTTGCACGTTCCCAACCGGTATCTTCTGTAGTTACAGTCTGTCGTTGTTTAATACTGTTTAGTAAAGTAGATCCTGCACTTTGACTGTTATGATTTCCATAACCATCTTCCTCACTTAGATCACTAATGCGTAGTGTGTCCACATTAAAATCCAAATCAATCTTCATACCAACACCGCTCGAGCTACGTGTTTTCATTAACTGGATTTGATAACGTCCACGCTCACGCATTGCACGACTTGTAAAGATACCAAACACATTATCTGCTGTCTGAATCTTACTAAGTCCACCCGAGATATGACTGTGATCAAACTCAACTTCTTCAACAGCACCTCGATTCAACTGTGCCGCTGTAACAAACACACAGTTCTTTTCCACCGCCAAATTACGCAGTTCTTCACTCACATACTTGTCTTTGACAAACAAGTTTTCAGCACTAATACGCTTGCTCAAAGGTAGTAGCAAGTCCATGTAGTCAACTAACAGTACGTCAATCTTACGTCCCATTTTGATTTCATACTCTTTCATATAAGCACGAATATCGTTTGCTGTCTTACCACTTGGCATATACTTGACTTGGAACTGGCCAGACTTCTTGCCAATCATTTTAACTTTCATTTCAACATCATCGATGCTCTTGAAAATCTCTCTTGTAGGTATTCCAGTTACCATTGCATCCACACGCAAGCTAACTAATTCTTCACTCAACTCTAGTGTGAGATACAATACATTGTGACCAGCAAGGGCATAGTTAACACCAAGGTTAGCCAAAAACAAGCTCTTACCAGCACCAGAGCCGCCAGCCCAGATATTAAGCTCACCGCGATTAAATCCTCCATACAACTTATCATCAATGCTTTTCCAGCCTGTAGATATTTGTCCATTTTTATCCTTGATCTTCATAAGACGTGCTCTAGGATCAGCAAAGTAATCTGTGCCCATGTCACGTTGTAGTCCTACTTGTACTGCTTGTTTAATCTTTTCTTCCACCGGACCATACTCGCCTTTTTCCAACAAGTCCGCCGATTCTAAGATTGCTCGCTCAAGTCCTTTGTGACGAGTAAACGTTTCAAAGTCGTTGAGTAGCCATTCAAAATGTTCTTCACGCAAATCTGTGGCGGCTTTTAAATTTGATCCTGTGGCCGCATTAATAATATCTGGCGTGGGCAATACATTATTTTCGCTTACATATTTGGTTAAAAACTCCGCGGAATCCTGTAGTCTGCGATCAAATAGTTTACTATCAAAAATACTTTGACAGCGTACAAATGTACCAGCATCTGCCAACATCATCTCTAAATAGACACGCTGAATATCGTAGCCATAGTCTACGTTTTGTCTTGCTTTATCTTTCTTGTTATCGTTATAATCACTCATACGCTATTATACTCTCTTTATACATTAATTGCAATGTGTTTGACAGGATCCCACTTATAATCCCATACTCTCTGTTTGGTATGATATAATACCGCTCCAATGCTACTACTAGGATCTCCTGGGTTAGGTAAACTCCAGCGATATTTAAATTTAGATTCAACTACGTTTTTGTTGGCTTGACTATTCATAGCACAACCTCCCATGTAGACTAGACAGTCGGCGTTGGTTAACTCTTTGGCTTTTTTCATAACACCATGTACTTGCTCTGTAAAAACAGTTTGTACTGCGGCGGCAATATCACACTGATCATCTAGATTGGTGATTGGGTACGGCCAATCTTGGATACCTCTGTGCATGTTTTTATGAGCGTGAACTAAGCCGTCTATATAGTTTTTTACATCCCAATAGTAGCGCATAGGGTCGCCTTGATCACTCATTTGTTGTAATAAGAATTCATCCTTAATAGGTGTAAGTCCGCAGAGTTGTGTAAATGCTGAATAGAATAAACCTAAACTATGTGGATAACTACGGCTCCATACTTTTTTCATTTCACCGTGTAGCCCTTGCCATATGGAAGCACACTCAAATTCTCCGATCGCATCGAGCACAACAATCGCACAATGATTAAATGGACTTGTATAATAACCAGCGGCAGCATGACTGCCATGATGAGGAGTATAAGAAATGTTTGCATATTTGAATTGACGTAAGTGTCTGTTGGGTAGCACTGACATGTCTAGTGCTGTGGTGTATTGTCCAGCATAAATTTGTCTTGCTTTTTTAATCCACGGACGCTCGTACCAAAAAATACGATCCGGAGCTCCGTAATGCAGTGCTGGCACAGTTTGAGAACTTGATAGTTCGTCTTCTGTACTGGTAGTCTGTGATACCAGCTT
>Ga0304728_1000488_pt1 | contig 33459 bp, 33 predicted proteins | sample C_130625_MF_Meta_FD_190476 | JGI IMG/M metagenome (GOLD analysis project Ga0304728, IMG submission 190476) | Freshwater microbial communities from Lake Croche, Canada to study carbon cycling - C_130625_MF_MetaG (v2) (version 2) | ecosystem: Environmental > Aquatic > Freshwater > Lake | place... | reverse complement strand
TAGTTTTCCTGCTACACTATGAATTTTTGTTGTTTCTAATGCTTCTTGTAAACTAAGTGGCGGTAGTATTGTGGGAAGTCTTTTTGCAAGCATGGTTTTGCCTGCGCCAGGTGGCCCAATTAAAATGGCATTGTGTGCGCCAGCTGCTGCAATTTCTAATGCGCGTTTAATATTTTCTTGTCCTTTTACATCATTAAAATCAGTATCAAAATCGTACTGGTTTTCAAAAAAATCTTCACGTGTATTTACAACAACGGGTTCTAAACTTGATTCGTCTTCAAAAAAAGCCACTAGTTGGTTAATATGCGAAACGCCATATACATTTAGCTGAGATACCATGCCAGCTTCTCTTTCATTGGCTTTGGGTACAATTAATCCATAGAAATTTTCTTTACGTGCTTGAATGGCAATAGGTAGAGCACCTTTAATGGGTTGAACGCTTCCGTCTAAACTCAATTCACCCATAATAATAAAATCTTTGAGCCTTTCGGGTTGTGCAATTTGTTCTGATGCTGCCAGCACTGCAACAGCAATAGGGAGGTCAAAAGCGGAACCTGATTTTTTAATATCTGCCGGCGCCAAATTGACTACCACCTTGGTGCGAGGCATATAATAGTCGTTCGTTTTAATGGCGCTTTCGGTGCGCTGCAAACTTTCTCTAACCGATACATCGGGCAATCCTACAATAGAATAGCCTTGTCCCATACTTACATTTACTTCTACAGTAATGGTGATGGCTTCTACGCCAAATACACTGCTACCAAAGGTTTTTACTAACATGCCATATTTATTAGCTACTGGAATAATTTGCAGTAGCTAATTGGAAAGTTATAAAAGCTTTCAATTAGTGTATTGAAATAACGCGCTAAAATTTTTTGAGTGAACTAGTAATTAACTATCAAATTAATTCCACTGAATAGCATAATAAGTAGCAGGCTTGCTGCTATTATTAGAAAAATTATGCAAGACCATGCTGTTTAAAAAAACCACATCGCCCGCTTGGCAAGCTTGGTGTTCGTTGCCAATTTGCATTTCGCCACTACCATCTAACATTAAAATAATTTCTTCATTTGTATGTGTATGTGGTGGATGACTTATTTTTCCTGGGTTCATGGTAGTTACATGAATGTCAAATTTGTTAAGCATCACTGTTGGTCTGATAAAAAAATTACGAACGCCGCCCCTATCGTGTTCTTTAAAAGCAATATCATTCCAGTTTACTATAAATGATCCGCCTGCTTTTGCACCACGTTCTGCATTAGGCGCTGCAATTGACATATAATCCATTGCATAATAATACGCAATAGATGTACTGTTATTTGTTATTAATAATTTATCGCCTGGCATCACACAAACAATTGATCCACGACCAAGTTCGGTAAGCTTGTCATTTAAACTAATGGAAAGCGAACCCTCTTTAACAATAATAAAAAGTTCGGTTGAGTTTTCCTTTTCGTAATTCATTTTTTTACCAGCTATTAATGCCACAACTTTAATATTATGGTTCGATAAAATAGCGCCAGATCCGTTAAATATTGTTTTGATTGCTGCTTTTTTTGAACTTACTGTAGGTGCATCTTTGTATGAGTAAACCTTAGATAAAAGCGGTTGTAATTGCGCAAAACTTATTGCGCTAAAAAATAAGCCAATGACTACTAAAGCAATCTTCATAAAGATAATTTTAAGGTTGAATTGTAAGATAGGGATAATTCTTGTTTTAATTAGAGACTATCTAATATTTTGGTTACTCCCTCGCGCTGTAGAATTAAGTACCCAATTCTATCGTTGCTAATACCCTCTTTTAAATGGAAGCTAAAACTTAATTGTTCGTTTTCCATTTTAGTTTCAAAATAGCGAAACTGAATATTTGAGTATTGTTTTAAATTTTCTCCTATTTCGTAGAGATGGGTTGATAAAATAAATAAGCTTTGATTCATTTTGCGGAGGCCTTCAATTACAGCGGTACTGCATTTCATGGCATCTTGAATATTCGTTCCTTTAAAAAGTTCATCAATTAAAATCAACCATTTTTTTCCATCACTTATTTTTTCAAGTGTTTTTTTAATGCGTTGAACTTCATTAAAAAAATAACTCTCGCCTTTAAAAATATTGTCTTCTACTTGAATATTGCTTAAGAGGCCATCAAAAAAACTCAACTGCATAGATTTAGCAGGTACGCCCATTCCGAGATGTGCTAAGTAAACACTAAGGCCTATGGCTTTAATATAGGTGCTCTTTCCTGCCATATTTGCGCCGGTTAGAAAAATAAAGTTTTGGTGAATATCAAGTGTGGTATTGTAGGCTACTGGAGTTGGTAATAGCAAATGAAATAATCCATTCGCTTTTACAACGGGTTGTTCGCTCTGTTGAAATTCAGGAAAAACTAACCCATACTTATCTCCTGCTATAGCCATACTCATGTATGCATCCATTCTACAAAAAATATCGCTTAAAGCAACTGCAGCTCTTTTAAAATGGGTCCGTAAAAACCCACCAATTTTAAGTACTTGTTGTGGAGAAAGCGGGCGGTTATTTTCTACCGTTAGCATTTCTTGAATAATTGGTTTATTTAATAAGTTGCCTATATCATTTGCCCAAATAGTTATTTGCTCATTCATAGGCGCTTGCTCAAATAAATCTACTATTTGTTGCATGCCTTTTACAAATGAAACAGCATGCGTAACAGTATATTTTGTAATAGAATAATCTGGGGCATGTAAAATAGAATAGATCCAACTGTTGATTGGTGCAGGATGCTGTGGGTAAATATCAATAGCAGTTTCGTAAAATTTTTCAATGACTAATAAGGCGCCATTGTTAATAAGTGTTACAGGCCATTCATTTTGTAGTTTTTGCAGTATTTGAATGGTCTGCTGTGTTGTTTGTATTTTGCTAATGCTTGTTAAAGGGCTGCTTAGCAAACCCTTTAAATATTCTCGTCCACCATTAGTATGGGTGAAATTCAAGTGACTAAAAACAGACTGATCTTCGTCTGTATGAAAAATGGAAAGGTCGGTCAATGTGGTTTTGTCTACTTGCATAGTTTGGCTTATCGGTCAAATTGTAGTCTCATTCCCATCTTAGATTCATTAAACACACCATTTCCATAAACCAAATGTCCATTCACAAAACAATTTGTAATAGTTGCTGGAAAACGAAACCCCTCTAATGGACTCCAACCACATTTATACAAGATATTTTCTTTATGAACGGTGTTTGGTTGCTGCATATTTACAAGCACAAGGTCTGCGTGGTATCCTTCTCTAATATATCCCCTTTCTTTTATTTGAAAACAATCGGCTACTGCATGGCTCATTTTCTCTGCAACCTTTTCAATGCTAATTTTTCCTTCTTGCACATAATAAAGCATTAACGATAAGGCATGCTGTACTAGTGGAAGCCCTGCATGGGCGTGCAAATAGTCTTCTTGTTTTTCGGCCCAAGTATGTGGCGCATGATCTGTTGCAATAATATCTAAACGATCATCTAATAAGCCCTCCCATAATGCCGTTCTATTTTCAGGTGCCTTAATTGCTGGATTACATTTAATTTGATTGCCAAGTTTTACATAGTCGTTACTTGTAAAATGCAAATGGTGTACGCAAACTTCTGCTGTGATTCTTTTGTCTTTTAAAGGAATCATATTGGTAAACAATTGTAATTCTTTTGCAGTGGTAATATGCAAAATATGCAAACGACTATTGTATTTTTTGGCGTATTGAACTGCTCTAAATGACGATTCAAAACAAGCATTTTCGTCTCTTATAATTGGATGGTCTGCAGCGGTTAGTGGTCTGTTTTGTGCAAGAATATTGGCAAGGTTTTCTTTAATGATGCGTTCTTCTTCGCAATGGGTAGCAATTAACAATTCGCTACCTGCAAATAAATTTTCTAAAATTAGTGGGTTGTCTACAAGTAAGTTTCCAGTAGAAGATCCCATAAAAACTTTTACCCCACAAACTTCATTTTTCTTTTCGTTGGTTTTTAAAATTTCTTCTAAATTATCATTAGAAGTGCCCATGAAAAAAGAATAATTGGCTAATGAACTTTCTTTGCCAATGCTATATTTTTTTTCTAATAGTTCTTGTGTAAATACTGGGGGGTTGGTATTGGGCATTTCCATAAAACTCGTCACACCACCTGCTACTGCTGCTTTTGCTTCGGTATAGATGGTTGCTTTGTGTGTTAATCCTGGTTCTCTAAAATGCACTTGATCGTCAATAACACCAGGTAATAAATATTGGTTCGATCCGTCAATTTCTATGGTATTTCCATCTGCATTAATACTTGCGGCAATTTTTTCTATTCTACCATTTTTAATGAATACATCACCAAAAAATTGTGATCCTTCGTTAACAACACAAGTGTTTTTTATTAAATAATTTTGCATAATCATGTTTTTAATTATCTACAGTAATTATTATTAGTCTTCGAAATGTATAGAGAACACAATCATTCTAGACTGTATTTTATCTAACACGTTCGAAAACTTTAATGCAGGGTCTACCTGGTGTAAATTACTTAATCCGTTACTGATTTTAATTTCTGGAGAGATGGTTACAAATGGTAAATAGAAATTAAATCCTATGCCAACCTCTACACCAAAATCGTATCGAGCTAATTTAATGAGGTCTTCTGCATTTCTAGCAGTTGAATTGCTGGCTAGGTCAATATCGTATTTTATACCTCCCAACAAATAAGTTCTAAAATTACCAATTCTATCTGAATTAAATTTCAGTTGAAAAGGAAAGCTTACAATATTTGATGGCATTATTTTTCGTTGAAAATCAGGTTCACCAGCTCCGGTATGTAATAAATTATAAGACAGGTATTTAGAGCCTCCAATAATTAACTGTGGGTTAGCCCTAAATTGCCAGTAATCATTGATGCGTAAAGTGCCTAATAAACCTAGTGCAATACCACCACTAGCACCTGGTTCAGCAATCATCACACTATCTGATTGTAAAAATTTATCACTTTTGGTTTGGTGTAAATAAGATGAATTATAACTTAGTGTTAATCCAAAATAATAAGGCAAATCGTCGTGGTCTTGACGATACAATTGCCTCTGGGCTTGGCTTTTGTAGCCAGCCAGTATAAAAAAGGCGAATGCGAAAATTATTATGGTTTGCTTCCGCAGTAAATCGTGCATATTCCTAAGCTAAGCTTGATTAAATAAGTTTGGGTAAATCCTGCTTCATTCATTAAGTTTAAAAAGGTTTGTCCCTCCGGAAATGCCTGCACACTATCATTGAGGTATTGATAAGCTGCTTTATTACTACCAAATAATTTACTAATACTTGGCCCTATTACATTCATATAAAATTTATAAAAGGCCTTAACTGGTGCAAAACTGGGTTTAGAAAATTCAAGTACTACTAATTTGCCTCCTGGTTTTAATACACGTAACATTTCAAGCAGTCCTTTTTCGAGGTACTGAAAATTACGCACGCCAAAAGCAACGGTAACTGCATCAAAATAGTTAGCATCAAATTTTATTGTTTCACTATCCCCGGTAAATAATTCGATTGATTGGGTAAGTGCTAGTTTTTCAATTTTTTGTCTACCCAATGCTAGCATTCCTTCCGAAATATCAATGCCAATAATTTTTGTTGGATGCAAGGCTTGATAAGTCATGATGGCCACATCTCCAGTACCCGTTGCAACGTCTAGTACTAATTGAGGGTTTAAGCTTTTTAATTCTCTGATAGCCTTTTTTCGCCAACCTTTGTCGATACCTGCGCTTAAAAATCGGTTTAAAAAATCGTACTTAAAAGCAATATCATTAAACATTTCGGCCACCTGGTCCTTTTTGGTTTGGGTGCTCGCTTTATTGGGTACTACTTTATCATGTTCAAATGGTAACATAGCAGCGAAGATATTAAAATTAGGTTGCTAGCTACTCAGGGATTAGGTTTTTAGGGGTGTTAAGTGGTTAATATTTAGCAAAATTTTCCATTTTAAGCCAAGTTTGCTATTTTATTGGCTTGCGATGTGGTGGGGTATTATCTTTGCTTTGAATGAAAGCATTGATTTATAAATCTACTGGTAGTTGGTATTTTGCCAAGAACAAAGCAGGCAAAACCTTTAATGCCCGGATAAAAGGGATTTTTAAGATAGATGCCATTACTTCTACTAACCCAATAGCTGTTGGCGATGAAGTTGAAATGGAAATAGAAGATGTGCTCGAAGAATCGGCTATCATCCATGAAATTTATCCGCGTAAAAATTATGTAGCAAGAATTTCTCCGCACAACAAACGCATGCACCATATTGTAGCGAGTAATTTAGACCAGTGTGTTTTATTTGCTACATTAAAAGATCCAAAAACATCACAAGGGTTTATAGACAGATTTTTATTGTCTTGTGAATCATATCATATTCCTGCAATAATTGTATTTAATAAATCAGATCTATACCGTGCCAAAGAATTAGTACAATTTCAAGAGTTGAAAAAAGTATACGAAGCAATTGGTTATACCGTTATTTTAGCTAGCGTACAAAATGGAACGGGCATAGACGAAATAAAAAAATTATTACAGAACAAAGTAAGCCTATTGAGTGGCCACAGTGGCGTAGGAAAATCAACTTTTATTAATGCCGTTTTTCCGCAGTTTAAATTACGTACCCAAGAGGTGAGTGGATGGAGTGGGAAAGGAATGCATACGACCACTTTTGCCGAAATGTTCGACCTAGACTTTGGCGGTCAAATCATTGATACACCTGGTTTACGTGAGTTTGGTTTGGTGGATATTCCTAAGCAGGAATTGTCGCATTATTTTCCAGAAATGCGCAACCTCATTAGTCAATGCCAGTTTAATAATTGCATGCATATTAATGAGCCAGGCTGTGCCGTTAAAGAAGGCGTTAATAGCGGAATAGTTTCTATTGAACGATACGTAAGTTATTGTACCATCCTAGAAAAGATGGAAGAAATTAATTATTAAAACAAGCGTTTATTTTGTAGGCGTATCGTTGTTTTCAGAAAACCAAGAAGCATATTTTACATAGTTAGCAGAGATGCGATTGATTTCGTTGTGAATGGTTTCTTCCGACACATCCTTTACTTTTTTTGCAGGAACACCAGCATAAATTGAACCCGCTTCAACAATGGTTCCTTCTAAAACAACAGCGCCCGCAGCAATAATTGAATTGCTTTGAATTTCGCAACGATCCATTACAATTGAACCCATTCCAATTAGTACATTATCGTGTATGGTACACCCGTGAACCATAGCATTGTGTCCGATGGATACATTGTTGCCAATTGTGGTAGGATTTTTTAAATAAGTGCAATGAATAATAGCGCCGTCTTGTACATTTACGCGATTACCCATTTTAATAAAGTGCACATCGCCCCTAATCACTGCATTGAACCAAACACTACATTCTTCACCCATTGATACTTCTCCTACAATTGTTGCATTGGGTGCAATAAAACAGTTTTTTGCAATTTGCGGATGTTTGCCTTGAACAGGAAGAATGAGTGCCATAAGCAGATTTTTAAGGTATATAGAACGAAGTTACTAGATGCAATCCTTTTTCTGCCGATAAACCTCGGGTTCTTTGTAAGTTTGCAATTAGATGATGCTTTCAAACAGACAAGTTTTTTTATCACATGTAGCGCAAACTTCTACCAAGCCAATAGGTATTGAAATGGTAAAAGCGGCTGGTATTCATTTATGGGATGCCAATGGAAAGACATACCTAGATATGATTTCGGGCTTTAGTGTTTGTAATATTGGGCATAGTCATCCAACAGTAGTAAAAGCAGTACAAGACCAAGCTGCAGACTATATGCACTTAATTGTGTATGGCGAATTTATAGAAGCTCCGCAGGTGGCTTATGCCAAAATGCTAACCGAAGAATTGCCCCAAAGTTTAAACTGTGTGTACTTTACCAATAGTGGCACCGAAGCAACTGAAGGAGCCATGAAACTGGCCAAAAGAGTTACTGGAAAGCATCAAATAATAGCTTGTAATCAGGGATACCATGGCAGTACACAAGGGGCATTAAGTGTAATGGGAGATGAATACTGGCGCAATGCTTTTAGACCTTTGCTGCCTAGCATTGACCATGTAAATTTTAATGGAATTGATGCAATTGATGCAATTGATGAGCAAACAGCCTGTGTGATCATTGAAACAGTGCAAGCAGAATCTGGTATTATTAAACCAAACATTGAATGGGTGCAAGCACTCCATAAAAAATGTAAAGAAAAAGGGGCACTATTAATATTAGATGAAATACAAGCAGGATTTGGCAGAACCGGTACCTTATGGGCATTTGAACAATATGGTATTGTGCCAGATATTTTATTACTAGGAAAAGCCTTGGGCGGTGGAATGCCACTTGGTGCTTTTATTGCAGATTATGCATTAATGAACACGCTTACGCATAATCCTGTATTAGGCCACATCACTACATTTGGTGGGCATCCAGTTTCTTGTGCAGCGGGTAAAGCGGCTTTAGAAGTTTTATTAGACGGTAAATACATTGACGCCGTTTTTGCTAAAGAAAAAATATTAAATGAGTTGGTTGTTCATCCCGCAATTATGGCTAAAAGATCGGCTGGATTATGGATGTCTATTCAATTTGCAACTGCCGAATTAAATCAGGCAATCGTGCACCAGTGTGTGCAAAATGGATTAATTACCGATTGGTTTTTATTTGCAGCAGATCGCTTGCGTATTGCGCCTCCTTTAATAATTGAAGAAGATGCGTTAAAACAAATGTGTGCAATAATTTTACAAAGTATTAATGAAGTGCTTAGTTCAGCTGCATTCTGCAAAACCGACTATACAATTTCTCGTACACCGGAATGATTTTACTAATATCAAACAAACAAGCTTGCTCATAAGCAGCTTCTTTCATTTTTAATAAAGCAGTTTCGTTTGTTAATAAATTGATGGCATTAGTACTCATTGATGCAATGTCTCCAACATTCGACATAAATCCAGTAACACCTTGAATATTTATTTCGGCAAGTCCACCAGCATTGGTACTAATAACAACCGTGCGTGCAGCCATTGCTTCGAGAGCGGCAAGTCCGAAACTTTCGTATTCAGAAGGCAATAAAAAAACATCGCTTACCGCTAAAATATCTTCCATTTGTTCTTGCTTTCCTAAAAAACGAATATCATCTTCAATACCCAATTCGCGCGCAAGGTCTTCTGCTGCATGCCTTTCAGGTCCGTCGCCCACCATTAATAATTTAGCTGGCATTTCTTTGCGAATAGCAGAAAATATTTTTACCACATCGTCAATACGTTTTACTTTTCTAAAGTTCGACGCATGAATAATAATTTTTTCGCCATTAGGTGCAATTACTTTTCTAAAGGCATCAATGGGTTTTTTATTAAAACGATTTACATCTACAAAATTGTAAATCACATCAATCTCTTTGGTGATTGCAAAAGAGCGATAGGTTTCGTCTTTTAAATTTTGCGACACTGCAGTAATTGCATCGCTTTCATTGATAGAAAAAGTAACTACTGGTTCGTATGTTTTGTCTTTACCAACCAATGTTATATCGGTTCCGTGCAAAGTGGTAATGACAGGAATATTTCTGCCATTTTTTTGCTTTACAATTTGCTTAGCCATATAAGCTGCCGATGCATGTGGTATGGCATAGTGTACATGTAACAAATCTAAATCGTGGTTCATAATTACATCCACCATTGTACTAGCTAATGCTACTTCGTATGGTGGGTAATCGAACAAAGGATAAGTAGGTACACTTACTTCGTGATAAAAAATATTGGCATTGAATACGTTGAGCCGAACGGGTTGTTGATAAGTAATAAAATGTACTTCATGGCCTTCATCGGCCAATGCCTTACCCAATTCTGTAGCTAAAACACCACTTCCACCAAAAGTTGGATAGCAAACTATTCCTATGCGCATACCGTTGTAGTTTAGTTCAATGAATTCAAAACAGCATTTTCTGAATAGTCTGCAAGTAACAATTAATTATCCATATCAATATCGCCGTTCATCCATACTTGTTCAAACACAACAATTGGTTAACTTTATCAATAGTTAAACATTATCGAAAGTCTTTAATGTTTTTTTCAAATTATCAAAAACTCCCAACGGATGAAAAAACTAATTGCCCTTTTAGCAATTTTGCCTTTAATGGCAAATGCACAAACCAAAGATTCAGTAATGCTCAAGCGTTTGTCGGATGAAATTCTTAGAAACGGAAAAGCATACGATTTGCTTTATCAATTAACCAAACAAGTAGGTGGACGTTTAGCGGGATCTCCTCAGTTTGCAAAAGCAGTTCAATGGGGTAAAATCACTTTAGAACAGCAAGGAGCAGATAAAGTATACTTACAAGAATGTATAGTGCCACACTGGGTTCGTGGTGGTAAAGACCAAGCAATTATTACTGAGTTAGATCATAAAAAAGCAAATCGCGCATTAGATGTATTGGCACTAGGTAATTCACTTGGCACAAACGGCAAAACCATTACAGCAGAAGTTTTGATGGTGGCTAGTTTCGACGAGTTAGAAAAAAGAAAGGAGGAAGTAAAAGGCAAAATCGTGTACTATAATTTTGGTTTCAATCCAACAAATATAGAACCCTTTGTTTCTTATGGTCAGGTGGGTAAGTATCGGGTTACAGGACCAAGTCGTGCAGCAAAATATGGTGCCGTTGCGGTAATGGTTCGTTCGCTAACTGAGTCAACGGCTAATGATCCGCATACAGGCGCAATGGCTTATGTTGATAGTTTTCCTAAAATTCCAGCGGTGGCGGTAGGCCCTAGAGATGCCGATTATTTATGGGGATTAAAAGCAGGCTATAAAGTGTCAATACGTACCAATGGAAAGATGTTGCCAGATACAATTGGGCATAATGTAATTGGTGAATTAAAAGGAACAGATTTAGCCGATCAAATTATTACCATAGGCGGGCACTTAGATAGTTGGGATGTAAATGAAGGCGCTCATGATGATGGCGCTGGAGTAGTACATACTATTGAAATTATGCGCGCCATGAAAGCCATTGGATACCAACCCCGTCATACCATTCGTTTTGTGCTTTTTGCCAACGAAGAAAATGGATTACGCGGTGGTTTAAAATATGCAGAACAAGCCAAAATCAATCATGAGAAACACGTATTTGCTTTAGAAAGTGATGAGGGTGGATTTACGCCAAGAGGATTTGGTTTTTCAATGAATAACAAAGCACAATTATTAAAAGTACAATCTTGGTTACCCTTGTTAAAACCTTATGGCATTGACAAACTAATTGATGGTGGAGGCGGAGCCGACATAGGGCCGTTGAATCAAACATTTGGAACCCCACTTGCTGGTTTAATTCCTGATGCGCAACGCTATTTTGATTTTCACCATGCTAGGTCTGATGTGTTTGAAAACGTACACAAAAGAGAATTATTATTAGGTGCCGTAAATATGGCAGGATTGATTTATTTAATAGATCAATATGGATTGTAATTATTTGCGAATAATAAAATTATTGGGCGTGTAATAAAAAAATGGCCAAGCGCTTGTGTATATCAGGCGTTTGGTTTTTCCAAACCTTAATGGTTTTGGTAAGAATAGATTCTGTTGCTGCAGTAATGTCTACTGCCATACAAAACTGCGTAGTCTCGTTGCAAGTAGTTAATATATCTTTTATTAAAGAATTATTGCGGTAAGGTGTTTCTATAAATATTTGTGTGCAATTTCTTTTTTTTGAATCGGCTTCTAATTCTTTGATTTTATTTTTGCGTTCTAAGGAATCGATAGGTAGGTATCCATGAAACTGAAAGCATTGCCCGTTCATGCCACTAGCCATTAATGCCAATAAAATAGAACTCGGTCCTACCAAGGGTTTGATGGGTATATTGGCTTGTTGTGCTGCGGCAATTAAATGCTGGCCAGGATCTGCCACACCCGGACATCCTGCTTCGCTTACAATACCAATATTTTTACCAGATTTTAGTAGTTGAATAAATTGGGCTTTCACTGCAGGCTCTGCTTTGTGAATAGCAAACCATTGGTAATCGTCAATCACCATTTCCTTCCAAATTTTCTTAAAAAATCGACGGGTTGTTTTTTCGTTTTCAACAAAAAAGCCTTGACAGTCTTTAACAGCATCTAAAATATATGCTGGAATTGTTTCTAAATGTTCCTCAAAAAGTACGGTAGGAATTAAATATACTTTACCAATGGCCATATTTATTTTTCATTTTGCTTTAAAGGATACATGCTAAGCGTTGCAGCCACAACAGCATATGCTGGTGCTAGTATCCAACCAATAATGGGCAATAAATGCATGATATAAAATACCAAACCATTGCCTATAGCCAAACCTTTGTGACTACTTATATAGTAAATGCTTTCTGCAGGCGATTTTTTATGGCGCTCCATACTGTAATCAAGCATAGAAAAGCCATAATAATAACATTCAATAATCACAGCTATTGCAGGTGTTAGCCAGCCTAAAATAGGAATCAAACTCAATACCAAAATTGAAATGGTATAGACCGTTTGCCAAAAACTATTTCTTGCAGAAAGTTTAATGCCCCGTAAAATGTCTTTAAAAAATTGAGTAGTATTAAATGGCAAATCTTTTCCTTCAATAATGGCTTCTGTTTTTTCGCTTAAGTAAGCAAAAAGTGGCGATCCTACAATTAAAAAAAGGTATTTAAATAAAGAGAAATAAAATAACAATAAAATTAACCAAAGTAGCAAACTGCCTATTGTAAATAAGAATCCTAAAAAACTAGAATTGATTTTATCTAGCCATGTTTTTAAGCCTGTTTTTAAACTCAACCATTCAATAAAATTGCTAGAACTTTCACTAAAATAGTGCATGCCAATTACAAATAATAGCGCATACAAAATACCTGGAATGAGAATCCATTTCCAGAGTTTGTGTTTTTTTATAAACCGGTGGGCTTCAAAATAAGCCCGCACAGCAATGATCATTTCTTTTAGCAAGAGGGGGTGTTTTAGAATTGCAAAGGTAATTGATTCCAATTTAGTAGGCGAAAAATGGGGTATTATCAAACTAATACTTAGATTTAGTGACTGATTTATTCATTTTTTCAATATGAAAAATAGCATTTTTTTATACCTTGTCTTATTGCTATGTTCATTTGCAAATGCTCAGCAAGCTAGACTTATACGATACCATTCAGCTTATAGTCCTTTTCCAGACACAGCTAGAATGCATGGACATATATACAATAAACAAGTATTTGATTTTGCCAATCACTACAACGATAGCAGTGTGCTAGTGTATGTGCCAACAGGGTTTTCGAAAAACAAGCCTTTTGAATTGGTGGTTTGGTTTCATGGATGGAATAACAATATTGATACTGCTGCTAAGCAATTTAAATTAATGGAACAATTTGAAGCTACAGGTAGAAATGCGATTTTAATTTTTCCGGAAGGGCCCAAAAATGCTCCAGATAGTTATGGAGGAAAAATGGAAAATCCTGGTGTGTTTGAATATTTTGTAAATGAATTATTAGGTCAGCTAGCACTAAACAATATCATTTCAAACAAGCAAAGCAAACTCATAAATAAAATCCCTATTACACTAGCAGGACATAGTGGTGCGTATAGAGTGATAAGTAAAATCATTCAATATTATCCTGTAAAAGAATTGCTTTTATTTGATGCATTGTATGGGGGCAATGAAGCGTATTTGGCTTGGTTAGCAGCATCAAAAAAACATCGGTTTGTAGCAATTTATACAAAAGACGGAGGCACTTTTCAAAACACCCAATACATTAAAAATTATATGCAGGATTCTTTGCAATTAAAACCAGTATCAATGAACGAAAATGAAGTGGATGCAAATACTTTAAAGAATCAACGAAACTTGTTTATATATAGTAACAAGGGGCATAATGATGTAATTGCCAACCAAAATAATTGGCAGCGATTTTTAGCAAATCGGCCAAAATAAACGGTTAAAATTTAGGGCAATTAACAGGCCTATCATTAGAAGGTCTACGGGTATAAATCAATGACACTTCAATGCCTCCTCTGCTAAGTGAAGCAGTTCTTAAAGACGAAATATTATAGTCGTAAGTAGCACCTAGTCTAAAGTCGTCAAATTCTAATCCTAGATAAGGTATAATGGCGTCATTTAACCTTAGCCAAGCACCCGCAAAAAAACTTGTTGGCTTAGCCGCTTCGGGGTCAGCTGCAAACTGGAACGCGCCACCCAAAACGGTTTCAGAAGCACCGCCTTGGTACATTTGAATACCACTAACATGCAATGTGGTAGCAAAACCAACAGGTAAATAAGCACCTGCGTTTATAGTTGCTCTAGGATTTAAATTGAAATTAGCGCCAGTAAAAGATTGATTGGGCCGATTAATATGGTAGAGACTTAATCCAAAATAAAAATTATTGCGTTCTGAAGTACTGCCATTATACAACACGCCCGCATTTAAGTCTATATAATTGGTTTGCAAACTAGTATTACTAAACACTTCAGAGCTAACACCCGTAAAACCAGCACTTGTTAATTGATCTTCGAATTTAAGGCTTGTGGTATTAATAAGCATATTGGCATAAGTAATTTGAAAACCTGCACCAATTTGTTGAAGACCATCTTCGTCCAAGCCTTTATGAAATGCAGTTGAAAAAGAAGCGTAATTAAATTTTACAGCTCCGTTAGCACTATTGTCATTGTATCCTACAAAACCTGCGCCCCAAATATCGTTATCAGCAATGTGTTTTTGAAGTAAGTGAAAATCAAGTGAGGTTGTAGCGGTACTGAATGCATTGTTGATGGTAGGCCATTGGTTGCGATAATTTCCTGAAACCCTATAAGAGCCAAAAAACTTACCAGTGAATGCTGGATTTAACGTAAGAGGAGATGAGAAAAATTGCGAAAAATGAGGGTCCTGTGCCAACGCATTGTTCAGCAAAGACACACAAATTATTAGTCCTATGAATTTTAATTTCCCCATCAGTCTATCGAATGTAAGCGAAAGACGCTAACTACCTGTTTATTATATGAAAATTAATAAGGCATTAACGAATTTTTCAGCTTGTTAAGATTGCATTTTAGAGCCAAAAGCTAGGTCGCCGGCATCGCCCAATCCTGGAACGATATATCCTTTTGCGGTTAATTCATCGTCAATGTCGCCACACCAAATTTTAATGGTATCGCCAGCTTCACGAAGCACAAATTCAATACCTACCGTACAAGCAATGGCTGCAACAATATGAATGGCTTTAGGCTTGCCTTCCCTTTTAATTTCTTGAATAGTTTTAACCAAAGAAGCCCCTGTGGCTAACATTGGGTCGCTAATAATTACAATTCTATTTTCTAAAGACGGGCTGCTAATATATTCGAGGCTAATTTCAAAACTACCATCGTGGTGGTGTTTGCGATAAGCCGAAATAAAAGCATGGTCTGCTTTGTCGAAATAGTTCATCATACCATGGTGCAATGGAATGCCCGCCCTTAAAATAGTTGCCAAAACGGGTTGTTCTGCGAGTGCTTTTGATTCGTGAATGCCCAATGGGGTAGGTGTTTCAACCTTATACCAAGGAAGCTCTTTGCTAATTTCATAAGCGGCAACCTCACCTATTCTTTCAAGGTTTCTCCTAAAACGCATCCGATCGCCCTGCACATTTACATCTCTTAATTCGGCCACCCAGTTACTAACTAGGCTATGGTGTTTGCTTAAATTTACAATCATGGCTTTTGAGTTTATTGCAAGTAGATTTTGGTAGATTTGAGAGTTCAAATCTAAAATCAAACCACTGTAATAGGAAATTTATGTTTTACAAAGCAATAGGACTAATGAGTGGGAGTAGTTTAGACGGGCTAGACCTTGTGTTTGCAGAGTATATGGAGAGTGGAGGAGAATGGAGTTATTCTGTAAAAGCAGCAGCCTGCTATCCTTATTCTAAAGAGTGGATTAATCGATTAACCAATGCTACTAATTTGTTGGCTAAAGACTATTTATTATTAGATGCCCAATACGGAAAGTTTACTGGAGATATGGTCAACCAATTTATAGCTGAAAATAAATTAGAACACCAGGTTCAGTTGATTGGTTCGCACGGGCATACCAGTTTTCATGCACCAGCATTGGGCTTTACTGGTCAGTTAGGAAACGGCGCTACAATTGCAGCTGTTACCGGAATTAATACCGTTAGCGATTTACGTATGATGGATATTGCACTTGGCGGACAAGGTGCTCCAATTGTACCAGTAGGCGAAAAATTATTATTAAAGGACTATCATTATTTATTAAATATTGGCGGCATTGCAAATATTTCTGCTAATAAATTATCAGGAATTATAGCCTATGATATTTGTGTAGCGAACAGGGTGCTGAATATGTTGTGCAACGAAGTTGGCAATGCCTATGACGATGGAGGGAGTATGGCTGCAAGCGGACAATTAAATACTGCACTATTAACCGAATTAAATGCATTGGATTATTATCAGCAACCTTATCCCAAATCGCTTGCAAATAATTTTGGAACAGAACTGGTATATCCGATTGTACAATCGCACCAATTATCTGTACCCGATGCATTGCATACATATACAGCACATATTGCTATGCAAATAGGGTATGCTGTAAATTATTTGCATGCACGAAATCCGCTTCCAAATGCCAAACTATTGGTCACTGGCGGAGGTGCGCACAACCAGTTTTTGGTGAGTAGCATTGCAAAAACTTTACAAGCATATCAAATAGAAGTGGTGGTACCCGATAAACAATTAATTGACTACAAAGAAGCTTTAGTAATGGGCTTGTTAGCAGTATTAAGATGGCGAGAAGAAAACACCGTATTACACAGTGTTACAGGTGCTACGCGTAGTAGTATTGGCGGTGCTGTTTGGATAGGACAAGAAGCCTAAAGAAACGAAAATTGATCGCCATCAAACAATCCTTTATCACTTAATTTCAAATGCGGGATTACGAGTAATGCCATAAAGCTTAGTGTCATGAAAGGTGCTTGCAGCTTACTTCCTAGGCTTTTTGCCATTGCATCAATTTCGGTATAAGATTTAGCAACGGCATAGCCATCATCGGCACTCATTAGTCCTGCAACCGGCAGACCAAGTACCAATGAATTTTCTCCGTCTACACAACTAATACCTCCGCTTTCTTTAATGACTAAATTAATGGCTTTGCACAAACTTTCGTCGGTTGTTCCAATAGCAATAATATTATGACTATCGTGTGCAACAGAAGAGGCAATGGCACCTTTTTTGAAGCCAAAATTTTTAATAAAACATTTTGCAATAGGAGTAGTATGATATCGATTTACGACTACCATTTTTAAAATATCATTATCTATATCGATTACAAGAGCCTCATTAATTTCTTTACCTTTTAACCAAAGTTTATTGGTCATTAATTGACCATCTAAGGCTTCAATCACTGGAATTTTTTGGTCTTGGCTAGGGTAATTTTTTGCTAATAAGGCTAAGGCGCTAGTTTCAATTTCGTTGCAAACAAATTGATTGATAGGATTTTCTTTTACAGATACAATAAAGCTTTGGCCATTGTCTGCTACCAAATTTCCATCAATATATGTTTGGTTAATAATAAATTGGGTTAGTGAATCTGTTACAATAAAATCTGCAGCATCAGCTTGGCGCAGCAATCCTACATCTAATTTATAATGCAATACAGGATTTACACAAGCCGCTTGCAATACCTTAAAAAGGTCAATGCCTTTTGCAATAGCACGTGCGCACAATTGATTGATATGACCTGCTTCTAAACTATCTGGATGTTTGTCGTCGCTACAAAAAAGTATTTGGTTAGGATGGTCATTTATTAATTCAATTAAGGCTTCGAAATTTTTTGCAGCGCTACCTTCGCGTATAATAATTTTCATACCAAACCCAAGTTTATCAAGTGCTTCAGCTGCAGTAAAGCATTCATGGTCGGTAGAAATACCAGCATTAATATATTGTTTAGCAAGTTCACCCATGAGTCCAGGAGCATGACCATCAACTGGTTTACCTAGTGCATGTGCGGCTTCAATCTTTTTCATTACTTCAGCATCTTGGTGCAATACGCCAGGGAAATTCATCATTTCGCTCAAGTATTTTATCTCCGATTTTTCAAGTAATTTTTTTACGTCATCACTATTTAATGCAGCACCAGCTGTTTCATATATGGTAGCAGGCACACAACTTGGTGCCCCAAAATTAAATTTAAAAGGCACTTTTTTGCCATTGTTAATCATAAACTCAACTCCGGCAAGGCCACATACATTGGCAATTTCATGCGGATCGCTCACTGTAGAAACTGTTCCATGAACCACCGCCAAACGTGCAAATTCACTAGGTATTAGCATACTGCTTTCTATATGCACATGGCTATCAATAAAGCCTGGTAAAATATATTTCCCTGTAATGGTTTCAGTTAAGGGTAGAATCGAATGAATCTTTCCATTAACCACTTCAATTGTTGCTGGATAGATTTTTTTTTGCCAAATATCTACCAAATTTCCACTGATGCTAAAGGTTTGCTGATTCATGCTTTTAAGTACTTCATTTGAAGGTATCAATTATAAAGTTAAGCCGTTTATAATTTCTTTTTTTCAAGCGCCAATTGCTTCGTAATTTAAACGTCCAATTCTAATCAAATGAAAAAAATAAATTTTCTAGTTCTTGCCATTGGTATTTTCTTTTTTAGCGGATTTGCACAAAAGAAAGCAAGTAAATTAACTACCAATATTGTTGCAACAGCATCAACAGCCGATTCCATACTTTTTTCAAAAATAAAATATCGCTCGATTGGGCCTTATAGAGGCGGAAGATCTGGCGCTGTTGCTGGTAGCTATAAAAACAAAATGAATTTTTATTTTGGGAGTACAGGCGGTGGTGTATGGAAAACAACCGATGGCGGTAGTAATTGGAAAAATATTTCTGATAAATATTTTGGTGGAACAATCGGCTCAGTAGCCGTTGCGCCAAGTGATGAGTCTGTAATATATGTTGGAGAAGGAGAGAACACCATGCGTGGTAATGTTGCAGAAGGCCTTGGTGGTATTTGGCGTTCCGACGATGGTGGACGTACCTGGAAAAATCTTAGTTTAAAAGAAGGACGACATATTACCCGCATTATTATTCATCCAAAAGATCCAAATACAGTTTGGGTGGGCGTGATGGGACATTTGTTTGGACCAAATGAAGAACGTGGTGTTTATAAAACAACCGATGGCGGAAAAACTTGGAAAAAAACATTATATGCAAATGTGCAAACAGGTTGTTCTGATTTAATAATGGAGCCAGGAAATCCGACTGTTTTTTATGCAGGTATGTGGCGCGTGATTCGCACACCATATAGCATGGAAAGTGGTGGCGAAGGATCTGGCATGTATAAATCAATTGATGGAGGAGAAACCTGGAAAAATATTACCGCTAACAAAGGTTTACCAAAAGGAGTTTGGGGAATTGTAGGCATGGCTGTTGCACCATCTAACACAGATAAAGTTTTTGCATTGGTAGAAAATGCGGCTGGTGGTTTATTTGTAAGTAATGATGCAGGCGAAACCTGGACACTTAGTTGTGGCGACAATGATATTCGCCAAAGAGCTTGGTATTATTCGAAAGTATATGTAGATCCTAAAAATGAAAACCTAGTATATTGCCCCAATGTAGAATTCATGCGAAGCCGCGATGGTGGAAAAACTTTTGCAAGCGTAAGTACACCACATGGAGACCACCACGATCTTTGGATAGATCCCGAAGATGGCAATAGAATGATTGTAGCAGATGATGGCGGCGCACAAATTAGTTATGATGGCGCCAACAACTGGAGCAGTTTATCTAACCAACCAACCGCTCAAATTTATCGTGTAACAACCGATAATGCATTCCCATATCATATTTTGGGTGCACAACAAGACAACTCAACTATTCGAATTAAAAGTCGTACAACAGGTGCGGGAATTACCGATAAAGACTGGGAAACCACTGCAGGTGCCGAGAGTGGATATGTTGTAGCAGATCCATTAAACCCTGATGTGGTTTACGGTGGAAATTATGGCGGATATTTATCGAGGTTAGACCATAAAACTGGCGAAAATCGCGCCATCAATGTTTGGCCCGATAATCCAATGGGTGCCGGTGCCGATGTGTTGAAGTATCGTTTTCAATGGAATTTTCCTTTCTTTTTTTCGCCCCATAATCCCAAGCGATTGTATGCAGGTGGCAACCATTTATTTGTAACAGAAAACCAAGGACAAAGTTGGGAAACGATTAGCCCCGATTTAACTACCAATGATAAATCGAAACAAGTATCAAGTGGCGGTCCTATAACAAAAGACAATACTTCTGTAGAATATTATTGCACCATTTTTACTGGAATAGAATCTGCACTAGAAAAAGATTTATTATGGATAGGTTCAGATGATGGACTATTAAATATGAGTAAGGATGGCGGAAAAAATTGGGAAAATGTAACACCCACGGACGCAGGAAAATGGATGATGTGGAATTGTATTGAAACAGATCCATTTAAAAAAGGTACCGCCTATGTAGTAGGTACTAAATATAAATTAGACGATTTTACCCCCTATATTTTTAAAACAGAAGACTACGGAAAAACTTGGCAAACCATTACCAATGGTATTGATAAAATGCATTTCAGTAGAGCCCTTCGTGCCGATCACAAACGTCCTGGCTTATTATATGCGGGTACAGAATACGGCATGTATATTAGTTATGATTATGGAACCAATTGGAAGAAATTTCAGTTGAATATGCCAATGGTACCTATTACAGATATGACCATTAAAGAAAATGATTTAATTGTTGCCACACAAGGCCGTGCGTTTTGGGTATTAGACGATTTGAGCCTATTGCAACAAAAATCAGACAATAATTTTAATGAAAAATTACACGTGTTTGCAGTTAACGATGTCTACAGAACAGAAGGTGGTGGAAGAAGACAAAGAGCTAATAATACGGGCTTGCAAAACATGGGCGAAAATCCATTAAGCGGCGTGATTTTTAACTACTATTTAAAAGGCGCAACAGATTCTTCGGCAGTGTCTGTTAGTATTTATGACAAGCAAAATAAATTGATTAAAACCTTTGGAAAAAAAGCAAAAGACCCAACAGATAAACTTGAATTTACAGATGGCTTAAATCAATTTGTTTGGGATATGAATTATCCTGCAGGCGAAAAATCAGAGGGAATGATTTTATGGAACGGAGGCGTAGGAACCGTAAAAGCAGCACCAGGAAAATATACTGCTACATTTAAATTCGAAAAAGATTCAGCTACCATTTCGTTTGTCATTAAAGCCAATCCGAATTATGCCATGACAGAAGCCGATTACGATGCACAAGTAGCATTTTTATTAGACATCAGCAATAAGTTTGGAGACGTTCAAAAAGGCATTAAAAAAATTCGTTCTGTTAAAACACAAATCACAGACTTTATTGCAAAACAAGATACAGCAGGTATCAAAGACCTCAAACAATTGGCAGACAGTATTACCAAACAACTAACTACTATTGAAGAAGCGCTGTATCAAACAAAATCAAAAAGTTTTCAAGACGTATTGAATTTTCCTATTCGATTGAACGATAAGCTGGCAGGGCTTTATGGCGTAGCAGCTAGTGGTCAAAATCCACCAAGTAAACAAGCGCGCGAAACACTAGCCGACTTAGGCGGACAGGCCGATGTTCAATTAACGAAACTCAAAAAAATTATGGATAATGAAGTGGTTGCTTTTAACCAACTGATTAATAAAAAGCAATTGCCAATTATTGGGGTGAAAGAAAAAATGAATGGAAATAATTAGTCTTCCATTAAATCGGGCCTTCTTTCTTTGGTGCGTTGAATGGATTGTTCGTAACGCCATTCAGCCACCAATTTTGGGTCGCCCTGCGTGAGAATTTCAGGTACTTTGCTGCCCCTAAAATCGGCAGGACGCGTATAAACAGGCGGTGCTAATAAATTATCTTGAAAAGAGTCGAAAAGCGCTGAGGTTTCGTCGTTTAAAACACCTGGTATTAATCTTCCTATTGCATCAACCACAACAGCTGCGGCCAATTCGCCTCCGCTTAATACATAATCTCCAATAGATATTTCTTGGGTAATATATTGTTGACGAATGCGCTCGTCGATGCCCTTATAGTGTCCGCAAATAATCAGCAAATTTTCAGATAGCGATAGTTGATTGGCGGTTTGTTGATTGAATCTAGGGCCGTCTGGCGTCATGTAAATAATGGCGTCGTATTTTCTGTTCGATTGTAATTCGTCAATGGCATTGGCCAAAGGTTCGGGCATCATAACCATACCAGCACCGCCACCAAATTGGTAATCGTCTACTTGCATGTGTTTGTTGATAGCCCATTTGCGCAGGTTATGACACTCAACGGTTAGCAAACCCTTCTCCTGCGCACGTTTCATAATGCTATGGCTAAAAGGGCTGTCTAATAATTCGGGAACGACCGTAATGATGTCTATGTGCAACATAAATGGATATTAAAATTCGTTCAAATAAAAATCCTCTAAATTCTGAAATTAGATTAACTCATAAATCCTTCAATATCTCGACGGTCTCTTTTAGTAGGCCTTCCTGTTTTACTCAACCTTTTTCCGGTTTGAAAAGATGGTGCAGTAAATTTAACCACATCTAAATCTTCGGGAGGAGTAATGTCTTCGTAATTTAAAATCGCTTCGGGATAACCGGTTCTTTTTTCTAATAAGCCGGTTACTTTTATCACCCATTTTCTGGCTTCTGTTTTTACTTCATATACATCACCAAGGTTAACTGTTTTGGAAGCTTTTAAATTATTGCCCAAACATTTTACCTTGCCTTTGTCGCAAGCATCGCCAGCCTGGCTGCGGGTTTTAAACAATCGGATTGCCCACAAATATTTATCGATGCGTAATTTTTCTTTTTGATCCAAGATGCAATAATTAAATGATTACTTTTTTCCCTCAGCATAATACTGGTGGAAATACGGAATGGTTTCTATCCCTTTGTAAAAATTAAAAATATCAAACTTTTCATTTGGGCTGTGTAGGTTATCGCTGTCTAAACCAAATCCCATAAATACAATTTTTAATCCTAATTCTTTTTCAAACAAAGCACAAATTGGAATGCTTCCACCACCACGCACTGGAATTGGTTCTTTTCCAAAAGTAGTAGTAATGGCTTTCGACGCGGCTTGATAAGCATCAGAATCAATTGGTGTGATATAAGGTTCTCCACCATGGTGTTCAGATGCTTTCACTGTTACGCCAGCAGGAGCCATTGTTTTAAAATAGTGTAATATTTTTTCGGTGATTTTTACGGAAGATTGATTGGGTACTAGTCTGCAAGAAATTTTTGCAAAAGCCTTACTTGGCAAAACTGTTTTAGCACCTTCTCCTTGATAGCCACCCCAAATGCCATTCACTTCAAGTGTTGGTCTAATGCCCGTGCGTTCATTGGTGGTATAGCCTTTTTCGCCCCATAAACTACTAACACCAAGGTCTGCTTTATATTCGGTTTCATCAAAAGGTGCTTTGGCCATTTTCGCCCTTTCTTCTGTGTTAGCTTCAATAATGTCATCGTAGAATCCAGGAATAGTAATATGGTTGTTTTCGTCGTGACAAGCGGCAATCATTTTTGCCAACATAGTAATTGGATTGGCAACAGCACCACCATAAACACCACTGTGTAAATCTCGATTTGGTCCTGTAACTTCTACTTCAATATAACTCAATCCACGAACGCCAATATCAATCGAAGGATTTTCCATGCTTAGCATAGATGTATCACTAATTAAAATCACATCGGCCTTTAAAAGTGCTTTATTGGCAATAACAAAATTGGCTAAATTAGGGCTGCCCACTTCTTCTTCACCTTCAATAATAAATTTAACGTTTGCAGGAAGGCTATTGGTTTTTGTCATTGTTTCCAATGCTTTCACATGCATGTAAAATTGTCCTTTGTCGTCGCAAGAACCACGCGCAAATATTTTTCCATCAATAATGGTTGGGTCAAAAGGTCCACTCTTCCAAAGTTCGATTGGGTCGGCAGGTTGTACATCGTAATGTCCGTACACCAAAATAGTTGGCTTTAGTGGATCAATTATTTTTTCGCCATAAACAATCGGATGGCCTGGTGTTTCATAGATGGTAACAGTATCTGCGCCCGCTTCTAGCAAACGTTGTTTAACAGCAGCAGCACAATCAATCATGTCTTGGTTATTCTCTGTTTTGGCACTCACACTTGATATGCGTAGTAATGCTAATAGTTCTTCTAAAAAACGTTGTTTGTGCGTTTCTTGGTAGTCTTTCCAAATTTGCATAGCAATTCTATTTAGGTAAAAATGAATGGTAAAATTAAGCAGTTATGTGTTAACTAAGCCAATATTTTAGTTGGCTAAACCAATTGGTGCTTTTTATTGGAGATGGTATTTTCAAGCGTCCAGTCAAGTCTTTTTTTCAAAGGTAATTCTCGAACTGCGCAGTCGGTTTTGGTACAAATACTGCAACTGAATGGAAGGCACCCATCGGTATGTACAAATAGTTCAATTGCATCACCAAACTTATCTTTAATTAGGGCAGCCAATGCATCAATTTCATTGTGTGCTTGGTGTACGTTTAAATACCAAGGCACTGTAAAATGGCAATCAATATGTAATAAGCTGCCGTATTTAATTACACGCAAATTATGTAGGTCAACCCAATTTTCTTGGCGTTTGTTATTGAGTTCACCTATGAATCGATTCAGTAATTCAATATCGGCTTCATCCATAATTCCAGCAAGGGAACTTCTAATAATTTTATAGCCATTGTAGATAATAAAAAAGCCCATTAATAAAGCAATCGCTTTGTCGAGCCAATAGAGTTTTGTAAGAAGCATTAAACCCAATCCAACAATAATAGCTACTGTAGAATAAGTATCAATGTGTAAATGTTTACCACTTGCAATTAACGCAAGGGAATTATTTTTTTTACCCATCTTAATACAAACAGATCCTGCAATATAATTTACCAAACCAGTTAGGGCAATTAAAATTAAACCAGTGTCTAAACTTTCTAAATTACTATGTTTAATGAGGTTCGAAATCGTTTCATAAATAATCATAATGCCTGCCGCTACAATCAATCCACCTTCTACTGCAGCAGAAACAAATTCGGCCTTGCCGTGTCCGTAAGGATGCTCAAAATCTCTTGGCTTTGCTGCTATATATAAACTGTAGAGCCCAATAAAACCGGCAAGTACATTAACAATACTTTCAAGTGCATCTGTTAATATAGCTAGTGAATGCGTAAAATAGTAGGCAGAAATTTTCACAATAAAAAGTACCACACTCAATAGCGTAATCCATCGTTGCAGGCGAAAATTTTGTATAGAAGTTTGCAGAATAAAAATTTTATTTGAAAAGTTTAAAACAGTTCAACGCTATAATCAATGGTACAATGTTTTGAAAGCATAGCAGAAATACCACAATAAGTTTCATGAGACAATGCCACCGCTCTTTTAAATTTGTCTAAATTTTCTGGAGAAACATCTGCTTTATACATCATGTGAATACCTGTAAAAACCATTGGATGCGTAGTGGTTTGATTGGCTTCTGCAAAAACTTCAATTGTAGTATAATCAACTTTCATTTTCTTTAAAATATCCACCACATCAATGCCACTACAACCGCATAAAGAAGCGAGTAATAATTTTTTAGGACTCATGCCGCTATCCATACTCCCACCTTCAACAGTGGTATCCATTCTTACGGTATGGCCATTGTCTGACACGCCATCAAAAGCAAGCGCATCAACCCATTTAGCAGTTACATTCATGATTTGAAATTTAAATAGATTCAAATCTTTTTTCAACAAAACGCCAATTCACTACATTCCACCAATTGTTAATATAATCAGGACGTTTGTTTTGATATTTTAAATAATAAGCATGTTCCCAAACATCCAAACCTAATAATGGATTTCCTTTTAATTCACTAATATCCATTAAAGGATTGTCTTGATTTGGTGTAGAGCCAATTACTAATTTTTTATCGACATTTATAACAAGCCAAGCCCAGCCACTTCCAAATCTATTTTTACCCGCATCTGTAAACTGTGTTTTAAAGGCATCGAAAGAACCAAAACTTTGGTTGATAGCATCTGCTAATTTTCCTTCAGGTTTTGCGCCAATTGCAGGTCCCATACACTGCCAAAATAATTCGTGGTTATAATGCCCACCTGCGTTGTTGCGCATTTTTGGAGAATACTTAGAAATATTGTGTAATAGGTCTTCTAACTTACCATTAACGGTGTCGAATTTTTCTGCTGCACAAGCATCTGCCAAATTAGTAGCATAGGTTTTTGCGTGTTTACCATAATGAATTTCCATAGTTAGTGTATCAATAACTGGCTCTAGTGCTTTTGTTTCATAAGGTAAAGGTTGTTGCACAAAAGGATTGGCTGCAAATCCATTTAAGCGATTGGCTAATGAAGGCAATGCAGTTAAAGAAATACCAGTTGCAATAGCGGCTTTGCCAGTATTTGCAATAAATTTTCTACGGCTTGTTTGGTTGTTTAGCATAATTTTAAAATTTATATTTCTTCTTTTGTTTCTTTAAATTTAGCAATAAAAGCCTGTAATTGTTTAAAAGATCTATAATAGTACTCTTGGTTAAAGAGTTGCGAGTCACGCATAGCTTTGTAAGTTAAGAATATACCAATTGGAATAAGTATAAAAGTAGACAACCACATGCCTAATAAAGGGCTTGTAGCATTTGATTTTACAAATTTTTCTCCGAACGTATTAAACAAGTGAAAAACTACAAAGAAAATGATGGCAAATACCAGTGGTGTTCCCAATCCACCTTTACGAATAATGGAACCTAATGGCGCCCCAATTAAAAACAAAACCAAACAAGCAATGGATAGGGTGAATTTTCTATGCCATTCAATTTCGTGTAAACGTAGGTTGGTAGTTCTTGCAGCATAATCATTGGCCAGAATAGTTACATTACTAGTAATGCTACTAATTTGTGCATTCGCTCTATCATATACAAGTGTCCGTAAACTATCTGGTATAATCTTACTAAAATTGTTTGTTTTTTTAATGGCTGATTTTTTTACAGTAATCCATCCAGTATCTGCAAATTTTGTAAAACTTAAATATGGATTCACTTCTAAAATAGCGCGCTTTAAATAAAAGGAATCGAGTTTACTAATAGAATCAATGGCAATATTTAACTGACGAACACTTAACATTTTTGGATCGTAAAAAGAACTGTCGCCAGATTTATTCATTTGAAAACTTTTCAAATCAAATACCTTTTTATAAGATTTAAATCCCATCCTAATAAACTCTGTATTGCCTGTGCCACGGTTACCTCGCTCTTGGTAACGCCAACCATTCTTTAAAATAAATTCTAGAAATTGTTGGTTGTTGCTAATGCGCATGATGCCACTTTCGGCCATAATCATATGGTCTTGTAAGCCGGCATTTTTTTCAAATATTACTACGTTATGAATAATGCTATCATTTTTTTCTTTGCTTCCTAATTTTATAACATACCCATCAATTTTATCGTAGAATACGCCTTCTTTAATGTCTAGCGCAGGTTTAGACACAATGATATTGTACTTGAGTGCAGAGAGTTTTAATTGCGTAACTGGAATAATATTATTGGCAAACAAAAAAGCCAATCCACTAATAAAAAAAGCAATCACCAACAATGGACGCATAAAACGCAATAGCGGAATGCCTGCAGCTTTAATAGCTACTAATTCAAAACTCTCACCCAAATTTCCAAAAGTCATTATGGACGAAAATAATAAAGCAAGGGGTAAGGCAGTAGGCACCCAAAATAAGGTTACCAGGCCTACTAATTTTAAAACAGTTACTAAATCAAGTCCTTTTCCCACTAAGTCATCAATGTACAACCAAAAAAACTGCATGGTCAGTACAAACAATGAAATGGCAAATGCGCCAATAAAAGGCCCAATAAATGAACGGATGATTAATATGTCTAATTTTTTTATCACTGTATACTGGCTTGAAATTACTACAAGGCCAACGCAAAAGTAAGGCTTTAACGAAAGGAACAGGCATTGGCATTGGTTGAAAAAAAAATCCCACTAAATGAGTGGGATTTTTTGGTAGCAACATATTAAAAAGTGCAGCCTATTTTTTTAAAGTCAATGCATTAGGCTCCTAAACGGTGAAATAATTCTTTCACTTGGTATTCCCATAATTGGCTTTGGTCTTTAATTTCATTTTTTTCTGCAAAATCTTTAATCACTAAAATGGTTTGATTAGAGATTTCTGTTTTTTCAATCTTAAACTCAAAATATTCGTTCTTTTCGGTATGTAACCAATGAAAACGGATAAACTTATCTTCTACTTTGTCTAATATTTCGGCTTTATCAGGAACACCACCGCTCCATGAAAAACTATATACATTTTCCCATTCGTCTACCTTATCTGCAAACCACTCTTGTAAACCAGCAGGGGTTGATAAAAATTCAAATAATATACCTGGGGAACATCTAACCGGAAATTCAAGTGTAAAAAGTTGCTTCTTGCTCATTATTCTTATTTTGCTACAATCACTCGTAGGGTTGCAATAATATTAAATAATCCTTCGCCCCCAAATGTTTTTTTGCATAGGAATTGAATAAATGAGTAATATACTTACAATCAATTGCTTTAATATTCGTAAATAATTGAAAATCAATAATATAAGAAGTGTTATATTTTTTCAACATTATAAAAATTTTATCATTTTCAATTGTGTATTTGCTGATTTACAGGTATTTATTAATTTTTTTTTCGAATCAGTCTAATTATCTTAGAAAACTTTTGTGTTAAAAAACCTGTTTTAAGCGAGATTCTCAAAAGCGGTGAAACCATATAAGCACCTATATTTGCAACTATTTTAAAGTGAACTTAATTGATCCTTTTTTTTTGAATGATTTGAAAGCAGTGAACTATGTTTAATTCTTTAAGTGAAAAACTCGAATCGGCCTTTAAAAACCTAAAAGGCGAAGCCAGAATCAACGACCTGAATATTGCCAATACGGTAAAAGATATCCGCCGCGCATTGATTGATGCCGATGTGAACTTTAAAATAGCTAAAGAATTTACCGATCGAGTAAAGGAAAAAGCGGTAGGAGAAAAAGTAATCAATGCCATTAGTCCCGGTCAGTTAATGGTTAAGATTGTTAAAGACGAATTGGCTGAATTAATGGGTGGAACAGAAGCCCAATTTTCAATCACCGGAAATCCTGCTATTATATTGGTAGCAGGCTTACAAGGTAGTGGTAAAACAACTTTCACCGGAAAACTAGCCAATTATTTAAAGACCCAAAAAGGTAAATCTCCACTATTAGTTGCAGCCGACGTGTATCGTCCTGCAGCGATTGATCAGTTAACTGTTTTGGCCGAACAAATAGGAGTTGCAATTTATAGTGAACGCGAGAATAAAGATGTTGTTTCCATTGTAAAAAACGCATTAAAAGAAGCAAAAGCCACTAATAAAAATGTAGTAATCATTGATACCGCAGGCCGCTTAGCGGTAGACGAAGCAATGATGATTGAAGTAGCCAATATTAAATCGGCAGTTAATCCTTCGGAGATATTATTTGTAGTAGATGCTATGACCGGGCAAGATGCTGTAAACACAGCAAAAGCCTTTAATGATCGATTAGATTTTACTGGCGTAGTGCTTACAAAATTAGATGGCGATACCCGCGGTGGTGCTGCATTGTCTATCAAATACACTGTTAACAAACCAATCAAGTTTGTTAGTAGTGGAGAGAAGATGGAAACCCTCGATGTATTCTATCCAGAGAGAATGGCACAACGTATTTTGGGAATGGGTGATATAACTACATTAGTAGAAAAAGCACAGGCGCAATACGATGAAGTAGAAGCAAGAAAACTAGAAAAGAAAATTCGAAAAAATCAATTTGATTTTCAAGATTTCTTAGACCAATTGCAGCAGATTAAAAAAATGGGTAACCTAAAAGACCTAATGGGTATGATTCCTGGCGTTAGCAAAGCCATTAAAGATGTAGACATTAATGATGATGCATTTAAAGGAATTGAAGCGATTATAAAATCAATGACACCCTTCGAACGCTCAAATCCAGACTCCTTAACGCCTAGCCGTAAAACACGAATAGCCAAGGGCAGTGGCAAGGATATCAACGAAGTAAATGCTTTTATGAAACAGTTTGAGCAAATGAAACAAATGATGAAAACCATGAACAATATGCCAATGGGTGGTAGAATGCCTGGTATGAAGCGTTAAAAAATGCCGGTTTTTAAAAATTAATCAAGCGTTTTTCTTGCATTCTTTGGTAAATCAGTTCTTATCTATTAGTTTCGCGCTCTATTTAAGTCAACCTAATTTCCTAACGCCTTTAAATGTCTATTTAACATGGCAGTAAAAATGAGATTACAAAGACACGGTAGCAAAAAACGTCCTTTCTACTTTATTGTAGTGGCCGATGCCCGTGCTCCAAGAGATGGTAAGTTTATCCAAAAATTGGGTACTTACAACCCGCTTACAGTTCCTGCAAGCATTCAATTAGATCGTCAAAAAGCTTTAGAGTGGCTAAACAAAGGTGCTCAACCCACCGACACTGTCCGTCGCATTTTGTCTTTCAAAGGCGTATTGTACCTAAAACACCTTTTACGTGGTGTTAAATTGGGCCTATTTGATGATGTTGTAGCAATGACAAAGTTCCAGGAATGGCACAATGAACATGAAGCACAAATTACCCGCAGAAACGACGAGCACAAGAAGGCCGTAAGAGCAAAAAAAGTGTATACACCTGTTGTAAAAAAGGTGGAAACAGTAGAAGCTGCTCCTGAAGCTCCAGCAGAAGCGTAGTGTAATACAGAATTTTAAAGAAGCAATTCTTTAAACTGATTAAGTCCTGGCATTTTTGTCGGGACTTATTGTTTTTATAGGAATACAGTGCGGATATTTGTAAAAACATATCCAACAAATAATTAATATTAATTAAATGAGTGATTACGTACATATAGGAAAACTAGTAGCCAGTTTTGGTTTAAAAGGAGACTTGATTTTAAAACATGAGCTAGGAAAAAAAACGCCATTTAAAGGCATAGAAGTTTTGTTTATTGAAGAATCAAAGGGCAACTATCTACCTTATTTTATTGAATCGGCTCGGGCATCAAATGAATCAGAAACTACAATTAAACTCGAAGGATTAAACACCAAAGAATCTGCAGCCAGATTCATCTCGCGTAATGCTTGGGTAACAGATACCGACTTTAGATTATTGGTAGGAAAAACAGCGCCAATAGCATTGTTAGGCTATTTATTAATTAATGAAGGACTGGAGTTAGCACCAATAGAAGAAGTAATTAATCAGCCCCATCAAATTCTTTTACGCATCACACTAAAAGAAAAAGAAGTGTTGATTCCATTACACGAAGCAACTCTAAATAAAATAGACCATCTAAAAAAACAAGTACATGTAGTTTTGCCAGATGGCTTATTAGAAATTTATACCGACTAATTTTTTTCAACGATTGCCATATGCCACATCATTTTAAAAATACCATTACCGTTTTGCCCGAACACCTCGACGACCAAAACCATGTAAACAATGTGATGTTTGTACAATTTATGCAAGACATAGCCATCCAACACTGGACAAGTATTGCACCGCCAGCACTAAGTGAAGAAATTGTTTGGGTAGTAAAAAGGCACGAAATAGACTATCATGCGCCCGCTTTTTTAGGCGATGAATTAATATTAAAAACACATACCGGAGAAGCCACCGCAGTAACCTGGAATAGGCACCACCAAATAGTTAGAGCTAGTGATAACAAGGTATTAATCACTGCAAAAAGTTGCTGGGTTTTGTTAGATAGAAAAACCGGAAGACCCAAAAGAATCGATGATTCCATTAAACAAATTTTCGATTAAATACCATCTCAAAAAATAATTTGTATAAAAGTCTACTTTATTAGTAGGAAATACATATTTTTGTAATTCTAAAAGCAATTATATGAGTTTACGTTTAGGAGATATCGCTCCCAATTTTCAAGCAGACAGTTCATTGGGTCCAATAGATTTTCATGAATACTTGGGTAGCAGTTGGGGTGTTTTATTTTCGCATCCTGCCGATTTTACGCCAGTATGTACTACCGAATTAGGAAGAACCGCATCATTACACGAAGAATTTGCTAAGCGCAATGTAAAAGTGTTGGCATTAAGTGTAGACAGTGCCTCTAGCCATTTAAGTTGGATAAAAGATATTAATGAAACACAGCATGTAACTGTTGATTTTCCTATCATAGCCGATTTAGATCGTTCAGTGGCTAATGCTTATGATATGATTCACCCAAATGCATCAGAAACATTTACAGTAAGGTCTTTATTTATTATTGGTGCCGATAAAAAAGTAAAATTATTTATCACATATCCAGCCTCTACCGGAAGAAATTTTACCGAAGTATTGCGTGTAATTGATTCATTGCAACTTACTGCAAACTATAGCGTAGCAACACCGGCAGACTGGAAAGAAGGTGAAGATGTAATTGTAGTGCCAGCTATTAGTACAGAAGCAGCCATTGAAAAATTTCCAAAAGGCGTTAAAGTAGTAAAACCATATTTGAGATATACACCACAGCCCAATAAGTAATTTTTTTGTTTGAGTATTCGTTTAGTAATCGTAAACGCCCCGAGAATTCGGGGCGTTTTTTTGTGCATTCATTTTCTGTTAAATATTAATAGAATTATTTATTATAAAGATTAAACAATTTTAAAATTAAATTTATATCATCAGTTTAATAAGTGTTTAGTATTTTTTATTCGTAAACTTTTTTCGTTAAACAGTATTTTATTAACTCTTTCAGAGGTAAATAAATAAATAGAATAAAATTGAATTTATAATATAGATGTAGTATTTATACTACAATAAAAAAGTATCAATACTACATATTTCATTGGTTGAATCTTTTTATTTCGCACTGTTATTTTATGTATAAATAAATTAATAATTGATAAAATAAATTTTATCAATGTCTCTTGTATTTTTTCTTCCGGGGGGCTAGATTAAGTATAGGAGACTTGATATTTTAAAAATAGCAATCATGAATCAAGTTTTTGAAAAGTTCAAAAAAACGATTATACCTTTTGGTTCAACCAATACCAATTTTGATAAAATGTTTGAATTTTGTTAAGTAGTTCAATTTTACAAAGGAGATCAAATAATGCAAGCCATTAGTAATGTATGATACTAGTAATTTTTATTTCATGTATTTTGAAATTTTATCACAATTCTATTTTTCCTTAATCTTAATAGCATTAATTTGTTTTGTTGAAATTTTAATCAATTTCAACAAAACTTTTTATTTAAAATTTTTTCTTTTATTAATTAGTATATCAATACTATTTTTGAATGCCTCATTGCTTTATTGCTTAAAAAATGGCTATAATCGGTGGATAATTGAATTGCCAAAAACGATAATAGCACTGTCTGGGG
>Ga0304728_1000484_pt1 | contig 33803 bp, 51 predicted proteins | sample C_130625_MF_Meta_FD_190476 | JGI IMG/M metagenome (GOLD analysis project Ga0304728, IMG submission 190476) | Freshwater microbial communities from Lake Croche, Canada to study carbon cycling - C_130625_MF_MetaG (v2) (version 2) | ecosystem: Environmental > Aquatic > Freshwater > Lake | place... | reverse complement strand
GAAGGACTCGCTTCCCTTTTAGCCTCCCTTGCTGAAAAGAACCCAGAACGCCTATATATGTTTGAGTCCACCGCCCAAGGCTTCAACATGTTCCACGACATGTACAAGACCGCCAAGTTTGCCAAGACCCAGAAAGCCATCTTCTGCGGCTGGTGGCGCAATGAGTATTACTCCGTTGAAGCAGACACCCCCATGTACAAAGTCTACTGGGACGGGAAGCTAACTGGTGAAGAAAAAGAGTGGACCAAGGAAATCAAGAAGCTGTACGGCTTTGAAGTCAACTCCCGCCAGATGGCGTGGTGGCGATGGAAGATGGCTGAAGGCATCAAGGATGAGAGTTTGATGTACCAAGAGTTTCCACCCACTGAGGACTATGCCTTTGTGATGACCGGCACTTCTTTCTTCTCAAACAGCCGCTGCACTGAAGCCGCCAAGATCGCCAAGAAGACCGTACCCGATTGTTATCGCTATACCTTTGGCCAACACTTTCAAGACACCCAAGTGTTGCGTTCAACTGAACGTCTGGGGACTCTACGCATCTGGGAAGAGCCTGACGACAAAGGCTACTACGTTATCGGTGCTGACCCTGCTTACGGAAGTAGTGATTGGGCAGACAGATTCTGCATCCAAGTCTACCGTTGCTACGCTGATGGTCTAGACCAAGTGGCTGAGTTTGCAACCGCTGAAATGAACACCTACCAATTCGCTTGGGTGATTGCACACTTGGCTGGCGCTTACAAAAACTCCACACTGAACGTGGAAGTCAATGGCCCAGGGCAAAACGTCATTGCTGAGATCAGAAGACTCAGAGCACTGGCGACCTCTATGGGTAATCAAATGGGTAAAGATTTGCGGGATGTGTTGGGCAGTATGCAAAACTACATCTGGCGCAAACTCGACAACATGGGTGGCTTGTCCAACAGTATTGGCTTCATGACTACTAGCCAAACCAAAGAACGCATGATGAACTACATGAAGGACTTCTTTGAGCGTGGCATGATGAACGTCTACAGCATGGACTTACTTGAAGAGATGAAGACCATCGTGCGTGAAGATGGCTTCCTTGGTGCGCCAGGGCGGTCTAAAGACGATAGGGTGATTGCATCCGCACTGGCGACTGTGGCTTGGGCAGAGCAAGTACAGCCCCGCTTGATCACCAATTACATCACCCGTGAGAAGCAAGCCAAGGACGCTGAACTGCCGGCACAAGACCTGTATGTGGGCAAAGTGGCTGCCAATTACTTGGCCAAGATTGGAATGCGCCAATGAGTCTGACCAAATGCGAACTCATCCGTCAAGTCAAGAAGTTCTTGAAAGACCCAGATCGTGGCATCTCCCACAAGATGTTTGCCCAACTCTGCGGTGTAGACATGTGGCACATGCGGGATGTCTTCCTATATGAAGAAAAACCACTCACTGAAACCGTGCAAATCAGGGTAAACAAGGGGTATGAGGCTTGGAAACAAGGGTTAGTACGTACCATGAAGCGTAGAGATAACACAACATTTGTAGATTATCGTAAAGTGGCAGAGCCATTTATTGCGCCATCTATGGGTTTACAGATGAAAAATGGCAAGATTGGTCTACGCATCGGTATGGTCAACCGGCGAGATTATTCACAACGTGACCTAAATGGGGAATGAAATGGCAGTATTAGACGACTATAAGTGCTTGGCACACGGGTATTTTGAGGCTTGGGAAGCCAAATGTCCCAAGGGTTGTGACGGTGAAGCCGTGGTCAAAGTCTTCTTGCAACCGGTTGGGCTTAAATCAGACTCCACCAAACACGCTGACTCTACCCTGCAAGGCTTGGCCAAAGAGTACGGCATGTCAGATATTAAGTCTGTTCGGGAAGGAGAAGCGCAACCGGCACGGTTTGGCCAACAACAGCGCCCGCAAAACCCATTTGCCGTGCAGTGGGGCGACCCAAGACAAATTTCTGGCTACAACACCGCCCCTATTGCAGATGAGTCAGTTAACGGTCTACAATTAGCTAGGGATACTGGTAGACTCAATTCGCTGAAGCCTTCTGTCGTTCAGCATGATCACGAAAACTTGTCCATTCAGAAATGAAATAAATTATGCGTATACCTTCGGCCCATGCAGCACGGGAAGAGTTTTACATCGACCTGATGAAAAAGTGTCTGGTGTCGGTTGACCAACGCAAAAATCAATACAACATTCTGAAATGCTTTTTCCTGTTTGGCGCAGCCCCAGACGATCCCCCTGCTCTCTACAATAAGATTGCGCCGCATATTGATCAACTGAATTCTTTCCTGTACTCATCTGAAACAACAAGATTCAGTATCAATATCGGCGCATCCGTTGACAAAACAGAACACACAAAGATTCCTGTTCTCACCCGTGCTTTGAATGATGAATGGCTCAATAGCAACACTGACCAAGTGTTCTCCACCGCCATCAACTGGTCACTGGTTTACAACTCCACGTTTGTCAAAGTGGTCATGGGCAAGAACGGTAGCATCCAACCCTACGTCATTGAGCCTGGCACTGTTGGCGTGTTGCGAGAAGATCGTCCCTACACCGATCAACAAGAAGCCATCTGCCACAAGTACTACATGACCAAGAGTGAGCTGTACACCCGTTTGTATAGACACCCCCAACGTGACGTAATTATCAAAAATATTTTTTCTGGACCACCTCCCCAAGAAGAAATGCCTAGCGCCATGAACCGTTTGGCTTTCTCCCAAACTACACCCAACGTCTTAGGTAACGTGTCCTTGTCCCTTGAGAGCATGCAACGCTACCAAGCTGTTGTTGGCGAAGAAGTTATTGAGATGGTTGAGATGTGGGTCTGGAATGATGAAACATCAGACTACCAAGTAGTCACTATGGCAAACCCAGATGTGATCATCTATGACCGCACCGGTGAGTCCATGTTCCTAAAGGGCGAATGCCCATTTGTTCAGATCAGCCCCAATCCCTTGTACGATTATTTCTGGGGTCAGTCCGAAGTTGAGAAACTGATTTATCTGCAACAACTTAGAACCAAGCGTGTGGGTGAAATCTCAATGCTGTTGGCCAAACAAGTCAACCCTCCCAAAGCGTTCTCTGGTTTTATGGGGATCACAGATGAGAAAGCATTTGCTCTTAACTCTCCCTCATCATTCATTATGTCGGACACCCCTGGCGGCAAAGTTGAAGAACTTGCCCCCAAAATGCCGGAAGACTTATTTAAAGAAATTGCCGAGATAGATGCCATGTTTGCTGAAGCGTCTGGCATATCTTCTGTCTTGCAAGGCCGTGGTGAGACCGGTGTTCGTTCTGCCGGACACGCTTCCCAGTTGGCCAGACTCGGTTCAAGCCGTGCGAAAAAACGTGCGCTGATCATTGAAGACAGTCTAGAAAAGTTGGCCACCCTGTACTTGAAACTCATGCAAGCGTATGACGATACCAAGTTCACAGACGAAAACGGTATGGCTTTTATTGCCGAGCAATTCACCAACGACTACGTGGTCAAGGTCGATGCTCACTCTAACAGCCCCATCTTCATGGAAGACAGCCGAGACTTAGCATTCAAATTATTTGAAGCAAAAGTCATTGATAAGAAACGTCTGATTGACTTGGTTGACCCACCTATGAAACAATTGCTCAAAGATGATCTGGAAAAGGCTGAGAAGAAAGCCGCTATGCAGCCTCCACCTGAGCAACAACCACAGGGTAAACCCGAAGCACCGAAGGGACAATGATGGCAACAGACCAAAACATGACCGCACGGGTGACAAACCCAAACAACGAGCCAAGATACATTGGATCGAAAGATGTTGCAAGAAAAGAACAAATGTCGTATAAACGCAGTAATGTGAGTGGATCATCACAAAAACGTGATGCCCGTTCTGCAAAGAGAGATTGAATTCGGGGAACCGGATAGGGTATGGCTGCATTCCCGTTTAAATGTGGCCGCTGATAAGGAGTCAGTAACATGGCACGCAAATCACGCAAAGGTATGCGTAAATCTAAGCGTAAGTAATTAAGGGTTAAACCTTAATCTTGCGTGGATTTACCACCCATCATTGGTTGTTGGATGCTAACTAACAACCACTTATCAACAAAGGATGTGTTATGCCAATGGAAAAGATGATGGAATTGATTCAACAAGGACAAGCTCCTGAGAATACTGATATTCCTGCGCCAGCCAGTGCCGGTGCTGGTCCTGATTCATCAACACCTCCTATGGCTTCTCCTATGTCTACCCCTGAGCCAAAGATGGGGAGCAAGGCGGCAGCAAACATCAATATCCAAATGGCGATGGATTTATTAGAACAATCCCTCCCAGCGTTGGGTAGTGAATCCGAAGAAGGCCAGCAGATCATGAAGTCTCTGGCCTCTTTGCATAAGATGTTTGGCAAACGTGAAGCCAAAAATCGAGAACTCATGCCAGCAGAAATTCTTCAGATGATACAAACCCTGCCGCAAGCAGGTGGCGCTTCACCTGAGCAACGCAGCATCGCCCAAGCACCCATGCCTGGTATGCAACAACCTCCACTTCCAATGTAAGGAATCCAAATGGATATTTTGAAACCCCGTGGCTCTTTGCCAATCCGTAAACCCACTGACAACAACATGCAAAATGGTCAGATGTTTAACCCACCACGTTTCTCACAATTCGGTGGCGGTAAAGACGGTTCTGCCATTCAATCTCAGATGTACAAAAACAAAATGTCACTGGAAAAACCAGGCGGCACTAAGAAAGTCATCTGAGTATGAGAACTCCATACAAAGCAAAACAAAAGCGTGACTCCGGTCGCACACGCCGTTATTAACTAACCTGGGGATAGCTATGAGTTTAGAAGATATGTCTTACGAAGATCGTGAAATGGCAAAACTGGCTTACCAGTTGAATCAAAATCCATCTACACGTTCAGCATTTTTGCAATTAACAAGACAAGTACGGCCTGATGTTGCCATGCCTGAGTTGGAGATTGAAGAACGCACAAACAAGGCTCTGCAACAAGCCGAAGCGAGAGTCGCATCTCTAGAAGCAAAGTTGCAAGAGAAAGACTCAATCAACGATCTTGAAAACAGGCGTAAAAACTTGATGGACAAGGGATTGGTTCAAAGCCGTTCCGAAATCCAGCAAGTTGAGAAAATAATGTTGGAAAAGAACATTGTTGATCACGAAACTGCGGCTGAGTATCATAATTTTATGAAACAAGCAGCAGTACCAACACCAAGTGGCTACAATCCCAATCCAATGAGGCAGTTTGATTTAAAGGCATTCCACAAGAATCCTATTCAAGCAGCACGGGATGTAGCAGCACAGGCGATGAGCGAAATTCGTAAACCCGTCAGGCCAATTGGTCTGTAAGGTAATTTGGTAAACAGGGGATTTTTTTAGGAGTCTTAAATGGCTATTGGCGGCGGTATCATTCCAAGCACTGGCAGTAGCCAGTACACCGAACTCTCATACGTAACCCGTAGAGCGTTCATTCCTAAGTTGGTTGTGCAACTGTACAACTCAACGCCCCTGTTGGCTGCTCTTCTGAGCAACTCACAACAAGCATCTGGTGGTGTGTCCTCTGTGACCGCCCCTGTGCAGGGTTCACAAATGATCACTTCACAGTGGTCTGACTACTCTGGCTCTTTTGCCCAGCCTTCCGTTCAGGTCGGCGTGACAAATGCCGAGTTCAACTTGAAACTCATGATCGCCCCCGTGCCGTTCCTTGGTATGGAAGGCGCTGTACAGCAAGACTATGCAGTCATCCCGTTGATTGAAGCTCGTATGAACGATGCTACAAACAGCATGATGGACAGCATGGCCACTGCCCTGTACAGCAACACAACCAACACCCAACAGTTCATCGGCTTGCCTGGTGCTGTGGATGACGGTACAACCTTGGCCACATACGGCAACATCAACCGTACATCAAACACTTGGTGGAAATCCAAGCTGTATGCTGCCGGTTCTGTTAACCCAACCCGTCAGAACTTGTTGCAGTACATTTCTGGTACTGTCAAGAATGCTGCTGAAGTCCCAACATTTGGTGTTTGCGGCTTCGGTACATGGACACTGTTAGCACAAGACTACGTTGGTCAAGAGTCATACGTCATTACTCCAGGAAAAGGTATTGGCTTTGACAACGATTCAGACGGTCCTCAATCTGGTTTCCGTGCCTTGATGGTTGCTGGCGTTCCTATCTATCCCGATCCTTACTGCCCAGAAGGTACAGTGTATTTGCTCAACAGCAACTACATGAGTCTGTACATCCATGAGCAAGGTTCATTTGCCTTCACAGGCTTTGAGTCTACTTTGGCAAACTTCCAAGTTGGTTATGTTGGCGCTGTGCTGACCATTGCTGAACTGGTAGTGACTAAGCCTAAAGCCATGACTAAAGTCACCGGCTACAACTCACTGACCATCTAAGGAGAAAATTAAATGTTCAATCAAATCGGTTTTGGTGTACGTGGCACTAACTGGCCTAATACCCCAATCAATCTTCCCGCTGGTGCGGTCTACACTGTTCCAAGTGGTCAGTACTCTGCTCACCTTGGCCCATACACTGCTATCCAACAATGGGATGGCGTATCTCAAATCTGGCGCTTTGTAGAAGCATCCACACAATCTGCTCCTGTCTTGCTTTCTTCAGATGGATTCAACGTCCGTTTGATTAACATGACCAGTACAGTTGTTGGCGCTGTGATCACAACAGCCGGTTCTGGCTACACCAACGGAATCTACCCCGCTGGTACAGGCTTGGGTACTGCTGCTTCTCCCACATGTACATTCACAGCAGGTAGCGGCACAGTGTTGGCAACTGGTAACGTGATTGTTGGTGGTGCTATCAACACCACAGTGACTATCACTACAGCCGGTAGCAACTACACTAAAGCACCTATTCTGGTGATCTCTGCTCCTCCTGCTGGTGGCGTACAAGCTACTGCAACTTGCACCATCTCTAGTGGCGCAATTAACGCAGTGACCGTTACCAACCAAGGCGCTGGTTACACAGCCGCACCAACCATTACTGTGGTCAACGCCAATGGCGACACCACCGGTACTGGCGCAGTGTTGACTGTTAACTCAACATTGGTCGGCTCTGGTACTGTTACCGCAATCACTATCGCCAACAACGGCGCTGGTATGACTTCTGTACCAACAATCAGTTTCAGCCCAGCATCCACAACCGCAGCAACTGCTGTGATGTGTTTCAGCATGTTGACCTCTGCCACCACCGGCGGTACTGGTTATACCAACGCTGCAACCGCACCGTTTGTTGCAACATCCAACGTGACTGCTGGTACATCTGTGTTGACCAACCCAGCAATCAACACTGGTGTGTACGTTCCTCGCCCCGCAACTGGCTATGTAACTTGCTCATCTACTACTGCTTGGGCGGCTACATTAACTGACCAAGGTTTGTTCCAAGTAGCCTCTGCTTACACAGGTGTTGTGCCTACATCAGCAGCGTTTGGTACAACCACAGGTACGGTGGCAAACACATTTGGTGGCGTGTCTGACACTGTGTACTTACAAACCGTCTAAGGAATAACTATGGCCTCATCTAGAGTTGCAAACAAACTGCCCAGTCAATTTGGAAGCATTCTGCTGGCTGTAGTTCCTGCGTTGAATTTGAATGCAACAGGCGATACGTTTGTTGCATTTGCCGACACTCCAACCAAGTTTCGGATTCGTGCCATTGCGATGACCAATGGTTCGATCAATCCAACGACTGCTCGCTTCACCGTGCAAACGGCAGCGTCAGCAGGTGGTACTGCAATCGTGACTGCTGTTACTCCAGCGTTAGCATCTTCTGCTGTTGTACAAGACTTGAGCATTGCGTCCACAAACGCATTCTCACAGGCTTATGTGTACATCAACGTGGGTACAGCACAAGGTGCAGCAGCTACGGTTGACCTGTACATCTACGGCGATATTCTGACTGCATAACATGTGGGCAACAAATAACAGTCAACACGAACTGGAAGACGGCTTTGATGGCAAACGGATTTTGTTTCCTATTGGAGTCCCAGTAGAAATTGCGCCTGTTGTTTGTAATCACATATTTGGATATGGGGATGACAACAAAGTCCCCTATCTTCAACGACTTGGATGGATGAAGCACAGCGGTGAATTTGATAAAGCTCTTGAGCGATTGAATTCATTTAGCTTCTCTTCTTCTCGTCCTAATCTCCACGTTCTATCCCCCGTGGTTGACGCAAAGCCAGTCCCTGTGCCTCAAAAGCGTAGGGCTGGCGTTGTCCAAAAAGCCGCATAACATCATGAGGATCAAATGGTACTCTCTGACTACATCACGGAATGCCGGAGATTGCTGCATGATGCCAATGCGAATTTCTACACGGACTCTGAACTAACTGACTACATCAATGCTGGTCGCACACGCATGGTGCGAGACACCGGCTGTTTGCGTACTTACCAAACATCATCTGTAGCAGCCAACCAGGAAGTAATCCTGACATCCAGCTTGCCCAATGGCTCAAACACGCTGGACATCATTAATTTGAACTTGATCTGGGGCAACACCCGTATTGCACTGCAATATATGGCGTTCACAGACTTCAATGCTCGTCTGCGGTACTACCAAAACTACATTGGCAGACCAATTGCCTATTCCATGTATGGCCAGACCAGTATTTATCTGGGGCCAGTTCCCGATCAGACGTACAGCATTGAGTTAGACACCATCATCATGCCCACGGCATTGTCTACCTCATCACCAACAGAGACTATCCCTGACCCTTACACCACGCCGGTTGCGTTCTACGCTTGCTACAAAGCAAAGCACAAAGAACAAGCGTATGGTGAAGCAGAGATATTCAATCAAGAATACAACAAGCAAGTCCGTGCGGTACTGTCATCGGTATTCACAAGACGCATCACAACACCTTATTTAGTGGGATAACAGATGACCTATCCAAATGTTTATGCAACTCAGACTGGCCCATTGGCTTTATCTGGTTTAGATGCCAACTTTTTGTACGCAGTTGACATTGCAAATGCTGCATTGACTGCTACGGCTGGTGGTACGGCTGATGCAATTACAGCTACTTACTCGCCAGCGCCAGCAGCATTGGTTGCTGGTTTGACTTTGTATGTTCGTGCCGCATCAGCAAATGCAACAACCACACCACAGTTTTCACCCAATGGTTTGACCGGCAAGGTAATTACCAAAAACAACAATCAAGCATTGGCGGTAGGAGATATTGCTGGTGCAGGGCATTGGTTGCATTTGGTATATGACGCAACCAATGGCGTGTGGGAATTGATAAATCCTGCAACATCGGTAAGTGCTGCTAATTTTGGTATATCAGGAAATTTAAACTTTTCTAGTACAGGAAACCGCATTACTGGTGACTTCAGCACCACCACATTTGCTAATCGTGTTTCATTTCAGACAAGTACGGTAAATGGCGCAACAAGTATTTCTGCGCTACCGAATGGGACAAATCAAGCATCAAACATAAATTGTTATAACAACTCAGACCCAACAAATTCGAGTTTGTTGCTTGCTGGGTCCAGTTCAACTGAAGCGTTGATTCAATCTACCATTCGTGGCACAGGCACATATCTGCCCATGACCTTCTACACAGGAGGTACGGAAAGTTTTAAATGTGCTACTGACGGTACATTAACTGTTTCTAAAGCTGCAGGTCTTGGCTACGGCACAGGTGCAGGTGGTACTGTTACACAGGCGACAAGCAAGTCAACTAGTGTCACATTGAATAAGCCAACGGGCAAAATTACAATGAATAATGCCGCCTTGTTGCCTGCTGCAAGCGTTTCATTTCAATTGGGAAACAGTCTTTTGGGTATAAACGATACTTTATCTCTTTCGATATGTTGGGATGGGACTGTTGACCCATCAAATTACACAATTACCGCAGGTATATATCAAGTATCGGCAGGAGTTGCGCTTCTTACTTTGACAAATAGATCAGCAGTCTCTTTGTCGCAAGCTGTACAAATTAACTTTGCCGTTATCAAGGGAGCAACATCATGATTTACTTAGCAGCGGTCTGTCACGACATCAAATCAAACACACTTGAAGCCACATGGCTTGAAGAAACAGAAACAGAACTTAAGCGCACCAAGTGCCGCAACTACAGCGCAGAACAAAAGGATGAGTTCCTTTCTGACTGTGGTGCGGATGGTCAGAAGTATGTTGATATGGCGGGTTGGTAATGGAAGACCTTGAAATAGATTTTGCTGTACATGAAGCGATCTGCAAACAAAGATACGAGGCCATTCAAAAATCATTAGCTGATGGCGACAAGCGCATGACCAAGATTGAGTACCTGCTGTATGTGGTGATGATCTGTGTGTTGTTTGGACCAGGTGTGGCGGCAGAGTTTGTCAAGAAACTTTTGGGGCTGTAAATTGATCCAATCACTCTGCTTGCGGCTGCAAGTGCTGCTGTTGGCTACGTCAAGCAAGGTTGTGCTTTGTATAAAGAATACAAAGCAGCAGGTGCTGAAGTGGTTGATGTTATGCAAGACATCAGCAAGCACTTGGGTAAGTTTTTTACAGCGCAAGAAACCCTAGTCAAAGTTGTTAAGGAAGAAGAGACAAAGCCAAAGAAGAAAGAATCTTCCCTCAACCAGCAAGCATTAGATAGAGTGTTGGCACAGCGCAGAATGGCGCAGATGGAAGTCGAACTGAGAGAGACTCTGATATATCAAAGCCCACCAGAACTGGGTGCTGTATATACAGATTTTCTAGAAATGAGAAAGGTTATCCAGCAAGAACAGGCACAGGAAGAGGAAGAGCAAAAACAGCGGGAAAGACTTAAATCATGGCAACGAAGGCAAATGATAAGCGATCTGCAAGACAAGGCTCTGTATCTGGTGGTAGTGGCAATAGTTATCCTGTACCTGTACCTGATGTTTTGGTTAATCGTGATGGATCGGAGGGTCAGATGGGGTTTTTGATAGGTCTGATAGCAATGTGCATTGTGTTTGCCTTGATGCTTCCATTGATGGCATTCATGTACATTGACATTCTTGAGGCAAAGAAAGAAACTCAGCACCAACAAAAACAAATTCAAAAATTGATAAACGAAGCAAAGGAAAAATGATGGATTGGCTAAAACAAATTGCTCCCACTATTGCCACAGCCCTTGGCGGCCCTCTTGCTGGTTTGGCAGTAGACGCAATCAGTAAAGCTGTAGGCATTGACCCCAAAGACGTTAACAAAACTATTGCTGACGGCAAACTGACGGCTGACCAGATTGCTCAGATCAAAACTGCTGAATTGGCGATGGCTGCACGGGCGCAAGAACTTGGTTTAGACTTTGAAAAGATTGCAGTGGACGACCGCAAATCAGCCCGTGAGATGCAAGCCACCACTCAGTCTTACATACCTGGCTTGATGGCAATTGCTGTCACAATTGGATTCTTTGGTATTTTGGTTGGTTTGATGACCGAACACTTTAAAACATCTGATGCGTTGATGTTGATGTTAGGTAGTCTAGGAACGGCTTGGACGGGCATCATTGCGTTTTACTTTGGGTCTTCTGCTGGAAGTCAAAAGAAAGACGAACTCTTGCATCAATCAAGTCCTACAAAATAAACATAATTTTTAGTATGACAATTTATTCTTCTACAACAAATAACATCACTGTTTATTCAGGGTTGTCTACTGATGTAAAGCCTACATCAAATGTCATGCCCGGCTCGATGTTTATTGAGACAGATACATTAAAGCAGTTTACTTATTCAAAAACCGCAGGATGGGTTGCGTATTACACGAAAACGGGTTTGTTGGATGGGTTAGGATCGCCAATTGGATCATCTGGTGGTGCGTTATATACGGCGGCATTTATTTGGCAACCATCATCTTTGTCTTACATTCATGCAAGTGCAGATGCTTCGGGTAATTTAAACGTCACAGGTGGAGGAGGGGGAGGTATGGTTTATCCGGGCGCAGGTATTGCCAATTCAACAGGAACGGCGTGGGATACGTCTTATTCAACTACTGGCTCAGGCACAGTTGTTGCATTGGCAACTTCACCAACATTTGTCACTCCATTACTCGGTACACCTACGAGTGGTAATTTGGTAAATTGCACAGGATATACCTATGCAAATTTAGCAGGAACAGTTCCTACTTGGAATCAAAATACCACTGGTACAGCAGCCAACATTACCGCAACAAGCAATTCAACTCTAACTACATTGAGTTCTTTGAGCTTGCCAGGTTCTCAGGTTAGCGGAAACATTTCTGGTAATGCCGCTAACGTAACAGGAACGGTTGCAATAACAAGTGGCGGCACAGGCCAAACAACTGCTTCTGCCGCATTTAATGCTTTGTCACCAATTACAACCACTGGCGATTTAATCCTTGGTAACGGTACAAACAGCGCTACACGACTTGGTATTGGCGCAAGCACATATGTACTTACTTCCAACGGCACAACAGCATCATGGGCTGCGCCTACTGGTGCTGGAGTATTAGCTAAAGATACTCAGGTATATACATCTGGCACAGCGGTAACTTATACAGCACCCGCAAATACGCAATGGTTAAAAATTACCGTAGTTGGTAGAGGCGGCAATGGTGGTGGCACAACAAGCCAAAGAGGTTCAGGCGGCGGTGCTGGCGGTGTGGCAATCAAATGGATTCCTATAACTGCTGGACAAACACTTACTTACACTGTTAATAACGTTAGTTTTCCTAATTATGTAACATCTGGCACTTATACCTTAGCATCAGATATTGCAAGTTATGGAGGTTTTGCTGGCACATCAGTTGCATACGCCGCATCTTTTACTGCTGGCGGTCTTGGTGGTCTTGCTAGTGGTGGGGATATAAATATTCGTGGAGGATATGGTGGTAGTGCGTTTGGTAGTTCAACATCAGTCGCAACACAACAATCTGGATTTGGCGGTAGCAATATGTTTAGTGCAGGTGGATATGCTGTTGGTGCTGCTATAAACAATGGAATTGATGGTATTGGATACGGGGCTGGAGGCAGTGGAAGTATTGGTAGCACAACAGTTGGCCTTGGTCAAAACGGCGTAATTATTTTTGAAGCATTCTAATTGCAGGAGAAATACTGTGGAACTTGAAACAATTGAAGATTACAAATTAGCTTATTCTCAAGCAATTGAAGAGTTAAAGAGTGCCAATGAATCTATTGCTAATTTAGTAGTTAAAGTTAATTTTTATGAAGAGCAGTTTGCTAACAAATCAAGAGTAATTGTTTGCAAAAAATGGCATCAGCCAGAGATCACGGTTGAATACAACTATGCTGGCATACGCATACACACCACCGCAGAAAACTACATCAAATCTGTTGTCAGGCAAGCTGAGATAGATAACAAGCCAAACGGCTGGAAAAAGTATGTCAATTGGCATTACCCAGATGCAGAACAAATTGAATCTATGCTTTTACCTGCTTGCAAGAAAATTGAAGAAGAAATGAAACTCACAACCATTCACTTTGCACCAACTTAGGAATTAGTGATGAATTTAACGCCACATTTTACACTTGAGGAATTGACGTTCACAGACCACCGTGAATACGACAACACGCCCAACGATGAAGAGTTGGCCAACCTTGTGCGTTTGGCTAATTTTCTTGAGCAAATAAAGACATTGTTAGGTGGCAAACCTATCATGGTTAATAGTGCGTTTCGCAGTGCAGAGGTAAACCGTGCGGTGGGTTCGACTGATAAATCACAACATCGGCGTGGGTGCGCTTGCGATTTTCGTGTGCCTAGCATGACACCAGATGAAGTTGTCAGCGCCATTATTGCGTCTGATCTCAAATATGACCAGTGCATCCGTGAGTTTGATCGCTGGACCCACGTGTCAATTCCTAACACAGAAGATGCAGAACCACGTAATATGGCACTGATCATTGACAAATCTGGAACAAGACAGTATGCCTAGAAAAAAAGGCCCTAACTTATCCGTTGGTCGGAGAGAGAAACAGTCCGTTAGGGCGGGGGGAGGGCTTACTGCAAAAGGTCGTAAAAAGTATAATCGTGCCACTGGCAGCAATCTAAAAGCTCCCCAGAAGTCTGGCCCAAGACATAAATCGTTTTGTGCCAGAAGTAAAAACTGGAAAGGTGAACGAGGCAAAGCTGCCCGTAAACGCTGGGGGTGCAGATAGTGGCTACGCAAGAACAGAAAAAAGATTACCACGTTACAAAAGATTTTGACGGGGTAAATACCAAGGCAAACCGCACTTCAATCAAAGAGACTGAATTTGCTTGGCTGGAAAATGCTATGCCTATTGGTCACGGCAACCTTAAATCTGTTCCTGCTCCAACAACAGTCGCTGGTGTCACGTTTGGTTCGACTGTGTACTACGCACAGTACGGCAATATTGGCACAACCAATTATTACTTGGCTTTTCAAACAGATGGCAGATGTGAAGCCATCAACGTAGGAACAAGCGCCAAGGTAACAGTAGGCGCAGCCGGTACATTTTCTGCTTCTGGTGTCCAAGCCAGCCAATGGAACAATACCTTAATCATCATCATTGACCCAACCAACGGTTACTTCCAGTGGAATGGCACAAACTTAGTCAAAGTTGGATCGCTAACTTTTACTCTGTCTGGAACAGGCACAGGTTACACAACCGCTACAGCCGCAGTAGGTGCGCCAAATCAAACTGGTGGCACACAATCAGTCATCACACTGACTACTAACGGCACATCTATCACATCGGTATCTGCTTACGGCACAGGACTTTCAACTGGTACTGGTTACACCAGTGTACCTACAGTTACTATTACCAGCGCTGGTAGTGGCCAAACTATTACTGCGGCTCTTGTCTCTCAACCAGGTACTTGCATAGCCTCATTCTCAGGCCGAGTTTGGATTGCTAACGGCAGAACTTTGTACTTTACAGCAGCCGGTACAAACAATGATTTTTACAGTGCCTCTGCTGGCAACATCATCTTTAATGACTCCACACTGATTGGCAACATCACTCAATTAGTGTCGGCAAACAACTTCTTGTATATATTTGGTGTTGATAGCATTAACGTCATTTCGGACGTTAGGATAAACACTACCACTGGCTCGACTCTGTACACCAATACCAACATCAGCGCCAGCGTTGGTTCAGATTTACCGTATGCCATGATGCCGTACTTCCGGTCAATTGTGTTTATGAACCGCTACGGTGTGTACGCTTTGGTGGGTTCAACCACATCAAAGATTAGCGATGCTTTAGATGGACTGTTTCCTAGCATTGACTTTACCAAGACGGTCAGTGCTGGCCAAGTGTTGATTTACAACATTTTGTGCGCCAGTTTTAACTTTTACTACAACGGCACATCTGGTACACAAAGTGCGGCACAATACATACAAGCAATATTTTTTGATAAAAAATGGTTTTTTACTTATCAAGGTGCGGTGAAATACATTGTTTCTGTACCAGTAAATGGTTCAGCAACGATTTATTCAACCACGGGTAGTGATCTTCAAACCATGTATCAAAGTGCATCAATTGCACAGGCAACCAAGATTCAAAGTGCGTTGCTTGGCATGGGTAACATTATCCGTGACAAGGTTGCGCTGAAATTTGGTGTTGAAGCCATTTTGAGCCAAGCTATTGGTAACAACATCACAGTGACCATAGACTCTGAAAATGCAACATCACCATCAGTAACGCTGAACAATTTTCAGACTGTGCAGTGGGTAAATAATACTGGTGCAGTTGTGTCTTGGATCAACAATTCGTTGGCAACCGTGTTGTGGGGCAACTATCAGCTTGGTTATTATTTGTACAAGTACGATGCTCAGATGTGGGGCAAGTACATTGGCATGACAATCACCAGCACCAGCCCGTCTTACACCGTTGCTGGTCTGCAATACGAAACCGAACAGAGGGCTAAATTCTAATGGCCAACATGGACGCTCTTTCAATGGTTCGTCATGGAGACTTTAATAGTCTTCAGGGGTTCATTTTTGAGAATGGAATCCAGCATAAAACGTTTGCAGAGACTTTGATGGATCAAAACGTGGTAATACCCCGTTTTCCCCTCATGGATGCCAATCCTAATGACTTGGAAGACTGGCTTTTAGCCCATCAAGTTGAGCATCAGGCCATGTCAAATGCGCTTGATTTGAGCAATCCAATCAACCTTTTGGACACAAATTGGAACGATGAATCATCGTTTTACGACTGGTTAAGTACGCATCTCTCTCTTCATCAACAAATCTTAGCTGCACTTGGACTTTAATATGAAAATGCAAAACCCTGCCCCCCCACCAAAAAATTCTAAGTTTTCGCCTCCTGCTATGGATGCGTTGCGTAAAGAGAATGCGCCTCAAAAAACCATGAGTCCATTGGAAATCATTACCAAAAGCATGGATGGTGAAGGTGATCCACAGCAAATGTATGCAGCCTTGATTAAATTGGTTGAAACCGATCCAAAAATAAGAATTCTCAGAGCAAACAATTCTTTGTTAATTATTCACAATAATGGAAATGGCGAAGCAGACGTATTATTTAATATTGCAGATAATCCATCAACACAGGTAAATAGTATTAAAGAATTTATACAAGCACTTAAAAAAGCAAATTTTAGAAAAATTAATTTTGATGTTGATAATTACGAAATTATTAAAAACATAAAAATGGCAGGGTATGAGCCACAAATGTCCGGCGTATCTGGCAATGAAATGTCAGCAACTGTGGAGTTTTAAAAATGGGATGGTTTAAAAGATTTTTCAACAAAGTTAAAAAAGCAATTAATAACACAATAGAAGGTATAGTTAACACCATAGGTAACACCATACAAGCAATTATTAAAAATCCTTTGCCGGTGATTGAAACAGCGGCATTGATTACTGTTGGCGTACCGCCTTCTGTTGCTTCTGCTGCGGTTACAGCACTGAATGGCGGTAGTCCAGAAGATATTGTCAATGCTGGTATTACTGCTTATGCGGCCACTGCAATTGCTGGTTCTGTTGCTAGTCAATTGCCCGAAGGCACAAGTGCAACCACTGTCAAGATTGTTTCTTCTGCTGCCGGTGCAGATGCCGCAACAACCATCAAAAGTCTAGCAAGTGGCAAAAGTCTGGATGTTGCACTGCAAGATGGATTGGTTGCTGGCGCTTCTGCTGGCGCTGGTACTGCTGCTTCTAGTTTGGTAGAAAACAAAATAGGTGCTGGTGCGGCTGGCGGTGCGGCTGCTGGTGCAACTAGTGCGGCTCTAAGAGGCAAAGACGTTGTTTCTGGCGCTTTAAAAGGTGCAGAGCAAGGTGCTATCAATCCTTTGATTAGCGAAGGAATCAGCCAAGCAAAAGACCTTGTAAGTAGTTTGCCAAAACTAGATACAGGGGGCTTAGGCGACACTTTGTCTGGAATTAAAGAAACAGTTCAGCCTTACGTCACGGCTGCCAAAGAGACCGTTCAACCTTACGTGACGGCTGCCAAAGAGACACTCAAGCCTTACTATGACCCAATTTCTGGCGCTGTTTCTAATGTTGCTCGAAGCGTAAAAGAAACCACAGCTCCTGTTTACGATGCAATTTCTGGTCTTAAAGTACCAAAAAATGCGATAACTCAAGCTATTGGTGAAGCGCCAAATTTGTACCATGATCAACAAGTCATGCAACAAATGGCAAAAACTCCCAATGTTCCTTCAATTAGCAATGTTCCTTCAATTAGCAATCCTCCTTCAATTAGCAATGCTCCTGCATCAACTACTGTTGCTGGCGGTGACATTTCACAAGCCACCACTGGTTCTCCTGCGGCTTTTGGGTCAACCGATGTAGCCATGTTGGATACCACAACACCAGAAGGAATGGGTAGCAAAATAGGCAAAAAAGGTGGAAAATACCCGTGGGGTGACCCAGAAGGTACAACCGCATTAAAGCAAGAAGGGCAGGTAGTTTGATGGCAACTTTAGCAAAACTGTTGCAAGTAGACATGGGCTTGCCTGACATGGCAAAACGCCTTGCTGCCGCTGGTCGGGGCAAAGATTCTATTCTTGCTCACATCAATCCCAAAGAAGCAAAATTGCTTAAAAAGCATGGCGGCAGTGGCAAGATCAATCCTGCTACTGGCATCATGGAGTTTGAGGATGATGAAACTTATGGTTTTACAGAAGATACTGCTTATGACTATGCAGAACCTCGCCGTGAAATAACTGATTACCAAGCCAAAGCCCCTGTCGATACTGCACCAGAAGCACCTGCACCTGCACCTGCACCTGCACCTGCGGCAGTAGAAACTGCGCCTGTTGAGAACGTAACTGCCCCCGCATATCCATCGGGCGCTTTTGGTAATGCTCAAGAGCAAGCCCAAGCACAATCTCCAAAACCAAACGTAACAGCAGCCGCCTATCCATCTGGCGTGATGGGTGGTGCGCCTTTGCCTATAACACCTCAAGCGCAACCTGCTGCACCGCAACAAAAAACTCCTGGTTTTATGGATACTCTTACGAGTTTTTCAAAAGGTGCTCAAGCATTAAATGCGGCTTTGCAACCGTTTGCACCGTATGCCAAATTTGGTGCTGGCGCACTTGCTTTGCAACAAGGCCAACAAGCGGCAAATAAACAAAATGCCGCTGCTGCCGCCAATGAAGCAGAAATTAGAAAACTGGCTGATCCATACCGTGCTCAAGCTGAAAAGATTGCCCAGCAAGGACAAAACATGTTGCAAATGGGTCAACAAGGTGGACTTACCGCTGCCCAGCAACAGAAATTAGAAACACAACGAGCAGTTGCAATGCAGCAACAAGCACAAGCTGGTATTACCGGCGGTACTGCTGCACAAGAAACAGAAGCAATGATTCAGAGACAAGCATCTCAATTTGCTCAAGATAACGTGAATCAAGGATTAGCATTGATTCAACAAGCACAGTCCATCTCTGGTACTGCTGACAAGTTGATTGAGGAAGCAATCAGAACTGGTTATACACAGAGTGTTGATGCTTCTAAATTGGCAGCAGAATTCTACAATGCTTTGGGATTCAGCTTGCCAGAGACTCAATCCAAAGCACCAGTACAAACTGGGGGACAAGAATAATGGCTACAGCATTCATGGGTGGTCAGACTGGATACGATGAGGCAGGTAATCCTATTGGAAGACCTGCGCCTCAAACACCTAAACAGCCTCCGCTGACCATACCAAAATCATTGCAAGGCACATTGGGTACAACACCGTCCCCAATCAAAGCACCGCCCGTGATTGCTCCGCAGCCAAGACCTGCTCCTGCGCCAGCACAAATTCCAACGCCAGAACAAATGGCTGGTGACCAAGGATTTGCACAAAAGTTGGCCGCAGCAACACCTAAAGATATAGGAACATTGACATCAGAACAATATTCTTTGGCCACTGAAGCGCAAAAGCAAGAAGGCTTGGCAAAACAAGCTGAGGCTGAATCTATTGCCAAAGCTGAAAAATCTCGCAGCCAGTTGATGCAAGAACAAGCTGTAAAACAAAAAGAGATGGTTGATCAACACAAACGTGATTTGCAAGAAGCATCTCCTTTTGCACCAACACCTGAGACTGCCAAAGACATTGCGGGATTGTTCAGCCTGATCAGCGTGGCCGCATTTGGTTCTGGTGGCAAAGGTCGTTATTCCGGTATGCAAACTCTTGCTAGTTTGACTGGAGCAATGAAAGGATACCAAGCCGGACGCAAAGATGTGTTTGAGCAAGACATAAAGAATTTTGAAGAAAACCTTAAAGTTCTCAAATCACACAATGACAAGGTAAATGCTTTGTATGAAGATGCCATGAAGTTATTGGCTACTGACAAAGAATTGGGATTGCAAAAGATTCAAGAAATACGTGCATTGGATAACACTGGTGCTATTGCTCAATTGGCACGTTCTGGCCAATACAAAGTAATGGGTGAGTTTCTTGACAAAACAACCACTGCTTTGCAAAAAGCCAAAGATACTGCTGATAAGTTGAAAAATGACTTTGCTAAATTGTCTACGGAACACCAATACAGAATGCAAGAAGCTCAAGTTAAAACTATTGGAAAAGTTGACCGTGAAGTTTTGAATGAAGCAACTAAATTTTATCCAGGCTTAAAAGCAGAGAATCTTACAAACTTGAGTAAGCAAGGTACAGATCGTATTGTTAACAGTGTTGAGACAATTAAATCTATTGAGGAAGTTGCCAGCTATATCAAAAAGCATCCCGAAGCTGTTGGCGCTACAGCCAAAATTAAAAACCTTATCAATTTTGATGCAATCAAATCAATTACTGGTGATGACAAAGCATCGGCAGATGCAAAAGCAAAGATTATTGATAGTCAAATTGATGATGCAATCAAACAAGGCAAACTTAATGTAGATGAAGCACGTAATGCTAAAGTTTTGAACAAAATGATTTTTGCAGTTGCTTTACAAGATGTGCGTTCTAGTGGTCAACGTGGCAGTGTTTACCTTGATAAAGCGTTTCAAAATTTGTATGACCAAGCCTCTCAAGTAAGCACTTTGGCAGACATTTTGGATGCACGGATTAAAGAATCTGATCGTAGACTTGAAGTTGTTGATATGAATATTGCAAACCGTTCAGACAGAGACAAGTTTGAATTGACGACAAAAGGTGGCGAGCAGTGGATGAATGATAATTTTCCAATGATTACTCCTGCCGAACTTAAAAGACGTCTTAACAATAAAACTTTAAAAAGTGGTGACTATATAAGAAAAACAGACGGCACATTGGGTCAAATCAATTAACGAGGCAAAACATGGCAGATGATTACGGCAAACTATTAAAAAGCGAAAAAGAACAATCAGGTGATACTGGTTTGTCTGGTGGTTTGCAATCTGCTGGTAGAGGTTTGCTTGAAGCCATTCCGTTTACTGGTGAAAAACTTGCTACAGAGGCAGGATTAAAAAAACCAGACACATTCGGTGAAAGACTAACTCGCCGAGCTGCCAGAAATTTTCCTTATGCTTTAGGTTCTGCACCTTTTACTGGAGGCATTCCTTCTGCTATAGGATTTCTTGGGGCAACCGGTCTTGGACAAGTTGCTGAAGAATTTGGTGTTCCAGAAGCATATCAACCTGTTGCTGAAATAGCGGGTGGTGGTGTTGCCCAACTTGGAAGAGGAACTGCTGGTCAGGTCTTGGGTTATGCAGAAAAACCATTGATAGATTTGTACAACAAGGCTAAAAAGACTTTTGATCTTGGCCCTGGCGCACGTACTTCTCAAGGGATGAAATATGGTCATGGTGACAACCCAGTTGCGGCAGCGCAAAATTTGCAAAGAGCAACAGAATTAGCCACAGAACGTGTTGGCAAAAAATTTAAAACAGATTCTATAAATGATACATGGGTTAAAGATACTCAAGATACATTAGGAAACGAAGTAGAGAAAATATTTTCTGGCAAAACTTTTTATCCTGATCAGCCGTTTTTAGACAAGATTCAAAAAATCTATAACGAAGCAGGTACAGCATTTGGCGAAAAAGATAATGTCATAAAGACAATCCTTGAAAAGAATATTGGTGGTCAGCGTCCTGGTGGCGGAATAATTAGCCCTTCTTTTGATGCTGAAGGTTTGCGTGGAGCAATTGTAGATGTTAATCGTTACATTACAAATGCCACTGGTAATGAAGCGCACCTTTTGCACAAGACTGCTGAAGCATTGCATGACTTAGCTGAAGCAAATTTACAGTCATTTCCCAAAGTAGGAAAGCAACTTGTCAAAGATTATCAAGATTGGCGTAAAGCATACACATCGTTTGCAACTCTCAGAGATACTTATCAAACAACGGCTGGACGCACCGCTTCTGGTCGAATACCGTTAGATGAATTGCATCAACAAATTATTAAACGATCTGGGTCAGATGTCCCATCAAATCCTTTGTATAAAGATTTGGCTGAGTATGGGCCTGTTTTTAGAGGCACGACAGAACAAACAAAACCTGGTGTTTTTGCTGGCGCTATGAGAACCATTTCGGAAAGCCCTATAAGCAAGGCATTGCAATTAGGTATGCAGCCTGTAGTTCCAAAAAGATATGGTGGTGCTTTGGGTAAAGTGCAGACAGCAGTTCCAACTTTGCAAATGTTTTCACCTGCACAACAATACACGCAAACTCCGTCTGAGCAAAAGAAAAGCAAAGACCCGTATGCTGGCCTTATAAAGGACTAACATGAGCAAGAAAAAACAACTTGGTATTGATCCTGCGCTTGAAAAAGCCATTGCCAAACTGTTGGAAGAGACTGTCAATGATGTCACTGCCAGCTTGACCGACAAGATGAAGATTATTGATCGCAGCTTGAAATTGGAAGCCTTGAAACTCAAAGTGTCTGATGACGCATGGGGATCAGGTTTCTTTGAAGAAGATGACGAGAGTGAAACATAACGATATACTACGGCTTTCTTTTAGGGGATGATCATGGAACAAAAAGTAGCTGCTCTTTTATCGTTGGCGTTAGCGGTAATTACCGACAGATTGTTAACAATCGTTGCATTGGGGATGACATTTGCCCTAGCAACGTGGATAATGAACAATCCTGACTGGTTAAGACTGTGCGCCTTTGGATTCTTCTGTGTCAGTGTGTTTCTGCCTGTTCTATACAAGGAGCGTAAACGTGAACAAACTATTCCAAACCCAGTGCCTGTACAAGGAAATGACGCATTCTAAGGATGCAACTTTTCGTAATGGCGACAACCGTGTTCCTGTAGACGGCACACTTCAATACCGGTGGGCTGACAACATGTCTACCCTGCGTCCTGAGACTGGCCGTAACTTCATGGAAAACAAGGGTGTCTTCAAAGACAAGCACCCGACAAATCCAGAATCCAGCCCGTTCTATATGACCGGTGGCACAAAACGTAGCCATCCGCAGGAGTAATCAATGGCCAATATCACATCTTTTGCTCCCGCACCAATCAGCCAAGCCAATGGCCAAGCAATAACCCAAGCCAATCAACGCTCTGGTGCTTATGATGCCGTGGACAAACTGCGGGTCAGCACACCCCAATCTCTGATCGACACTGACTTTGAATACGGCCAACAGTCTTCCAAGTGGGAGCAAGTTGCGCTGCAACAAAACCGTCAGTCTTGCTACTACTTGACCAACACGCCTTTGCTAGTCACTGCTATTGCTGGCAACCAGACAAACAAGTATCAGTTGGTAATTACTACCAGTAATAACACTACGATTGCTACAGGCACACCGATTTTCATTCAAGACCCGTTGGATGCCAATGCCGGTGGTTGGGGACTTGTGACCACAGCATCAAGCGCCAGCACCACTTTTACAGTGACTATGGGTTCACAGACCACAACTTCTACTTGCTGGTCAGCCACTGCCACTTACGTGTACCAAGGCTATTTTTATAGCCAGTGCGGTATCTCTTTGGGCGTTACCACTGCATTTACTTTCTCTGGCGCAACAGTGACTTGTGTCACGGCATACCCTCATGGTTTGTCTGTTGGCTCTCTGATCTTTGTCAACGGCACAACAGGACCATCCGCTGCTACACAGATCAACTCGCCACAAACTGTGGCTACTGTGACAAATGCAACAACATTTACGTTCACCAACGTCAATGGAACACCGTCTACAACCATCACCAACGTGGCCAACAACACTACGCTGTATGCCCGTCCTTCTGGTTTTGTGGACTGCCATGCTTATGATGGATCGGTTAACTTTACTGCTGGCGCTGCTGTGCCTAACGCAATCCTGTTCCGGCAGACTCGCAGATATTTCCGCTACCAGTCTGGCAAGGGCATTCAGTTTTCTACTGGATCTATGCTTGCCCCTCAGATTCAGACACCTACTCTGACGGCTTCTGGTTACACGGTTACAGTGACAACCAAGACTCCACACTTGTTGGCCATCAACACGTATGTGAAGGTGTCAGGCGCAGACCAAACAATTTACAACGGTACATTCTTGGTGCAGTCCGTTCCTACTGCCACGACATTTACTTACTTCACCGCAGGTAATGTCGTGCCAAGCGTTCAGATCGAAACGTCTACTGCACCCAACATCTTGCACGTTAGCCCGATCAACTGGTGGGGCAGTAGCAACAAGATTGGTTTCTTTGACCAACAAAATGGATTCTTTTTCCAATACGATGGTCAACAACTGTATGCCGTATTACGCAACAGTATCAACCAAATACCTGGCACAGTATCTGTGACCAACGGTAATGCCACGGTAACCGGCTCTGGTACACAATTTTTGTCTAATCTTTTGGTTGGTGACTACATTGTGATCCGTGGCCAGTCTTACAAAGTCTTGACCATTACTAGCGACACGCAACTCTATATCTCTCCTGAGTACAGAGGAACAACGATTGCCAACGCTATTGTGTCTCGCACTATAGATGTAAAAGTCCCGCAGTCACAGTGGTATGACACGTTGGATGGCTCTAATAGTCTTGCCAATCCGTCTGGTTATGCGCTTGATCTGACCAAAATTCAGATGTGGTACATCGACTATTCTTGGTACGGTGCTGGCGCTGTTCGGTTTGGTATTCGTACTGTTGGCGGTGCTATCAACTATGTCTACACATTCCAGAACAACAACGTGCAGTACACGGCTTACTTGCGTTCTGGCAACTTGTGCAGCCACTATGAACAAAACAATGAAGTACCTGTGACTAACCTGTTGGCAAGTATCGGCACTGGTGACACAACGATCAATGTCGGTAGCACACAGAGTTTTAACCCTGCCGGCGGCACTGCGATCATTCGTGGCAACGGTACGGCTGGTGTGGTGGAGTACATCAAGTACACAGGACTGACTGCCACAACCCTGATAGGTGTGACCAGAGGCCAAACAGGTGGTGCGGCTGCGACTGCATTCACTTATTCAGCTACTGCGCCTGTGACAGTGGAATACTCTTCTCCTGACACGGCAGCACTGTTGTCTCACTGGGGTTCATCAGTGGTAATGGATGGCGGCTTCACAGCAGATGCGTCAGCCATTTACAACTACGGCATGACCACTGCGTTGACCAGCCCGAACTCTACGGCTGCTGTGCCGATCATGGCCATCCGTCTTGCTCCATCTGTGGACAACGGCACGACTGGCTTGTTTGGTGTAAAAGAGATCGTCAACAGATTGCAGGTTCAGTTTCGTGAGATTGCTGTAGTGACCAACGTCACATATTTGATTCAATTGATTTTGAACGGCGTACCGTCAGGATTCTCTGGATCGTTTGGTAACGTGGCTCAATCAGGTACAACCACAGATTCGATTTCACAAATAGCGGTGAACACTACAAACTCAATAACGATCAGTGGTGGTACATCCATTGCGGCTTTCTACAGCAACACTGGTGGGCAGACCACGTATGACCTGTCATACATTGCGCCAACAGGCAATGCGGCTTTGGGTGGCGGTACATCTAACACTGTGCCAACCAGCCAGGCTAACGTCTTCCCAGATGGTCCTGACATTGTGTATGTGGTGGCTAGTGCAACAATTGCCGGTGCAAGTAACACATGTCTTGCTCGTTTGAACTGGGTGGAGTCTCAGGCTTAAATCTCTTGGACGAGGATGACAACTTCGGATTGTTCAGCATACTGTTTTGTTACGTGTGCTTCAATGATCTGGGTGTCATCCCCATAGACTACGCCGTTCATGGCATCACAAAAACTCTTTGCCACATTATCCCAATCGGGTTTCTTTAAGGGTTTGTCTAGCCCGTTTAAACAGGCTTCCCTGCGTTTATTTGAGTATGACTTTGGCACTGCCATGTTGATGCTGATAAAGACCCGTACAGCGCCTTGGATCGCTTTAGAGTCACCCATCGCTTGCAAAGCGTAAAACCTTATCTGATCTTCATAGGATGCTGTTTTGGCATCTGTGTAGGTTTTGACAAAGTTTCCACGCCTTGCAAACTTGGGGCGACCTTTCCCCCGTGGTTCACCAGGGACACTGTACGTGACTTGCATCATTTATTTTCCAATGACTTCTGAAGCACTTCCCGCAGCCACTTGATCCCGCCCAGACGTTTCCATTCCTCGTTGTGTTTGGGGATCAACCTGATTCCGATTGGCTTGCAACTCTTCGTAAGTTCTGACTTTGGTCTTGGCATTGTCGATCTCCATTAAAAACTCTTGTTGTATACCTTTCCAAAGACCAAGCGGATGGCGCTCCAGCTCTTGCACTCTGTACCAAGTATGCTCTTTCCAACCCGTCGTCATGCCCATACGGATCAAGTGATTTAAGGTCTCCTGATAGTATGAGGGCTTGACGGATGGTGGCTGGGAGGAAGAGTCTACCTTCTCTGACTTGATCGAGAATGCGTATTGCTTCATCCTTGGTCATGTCAAAACGGGATTTCGTCATCATCAATGTGATTCTGCTTTAGCAAAGCAGGGCGACCAAAGCCAGGGCGGGGTGTCAAAGGACGGGGCTGCACTTCTTTGGGCGTGTCCTTTTCCTGTTCCTTTAACTGATTCTGTTTCTTGCTCCAGTTGTCTTCACGCAACGACAGTAGCGTAAAACCAGATGAAGTTTCCTTTGTCCAGACACCAAACTTCAGCTTCTCGCCGGCCTTGTAATCCATCTCTAAGGTGATGAATCCAGTGTACTCAGGTGCTTTATCTGACCTGCGCTTCTCTGGTGGATCGTAGTAGGCAACTCCTGTGCCTGGCCTTTGTATGTGTGGGTCTGCCATGAGTTACTCCTTGATGTTATTAAGATTAAATGTGTCGGACATGATTTCTTGGTAATCGAAATGTTTACCAAAACAGTCCTTAAAAAAAATTTCTTCAGCAGAAAATCCCTCTATCCCTTTATCATATACATAGCACTTTTTAGGAATGCTGATCTGATTTTTGAGGAATGCCATGCCTTTGCTAGTGACTTGCCACAGTCCCTCTGACTTCTTGGTCTTGTCTTCTGTCTTGTCTACTTTGACGATCAGCCCCCAATGTTGCAGTGCGGGATAAGTTCTGCTCTTGACGATCCACAGTGGTGCGGTGTCAGTAATCTTTACAAACCCGTTGTCGTTGACTGGCTGGCGTGACAACCATAGCAAGGACAGTGCCATGTTCTCTGTCATGCTGATGGCATTGATCTTGCCCCAGCGATCACAGCAAGGGCAGCGACCTCCTTCGTTTTCGATGGTAGTGCGCCAATTGCTACGAATTGAGTCCAGCGCCCCCTCCCCAAAAAAATCTAGTTGTTTCATAAAACTCATGGCTGCACCTCCAACGGTGTAAGTTTGGCCAACAAAGTGGCGTTGCACTTTTCAAGAGCTTTCATACGTTCTTCTTTTGCTTCTTCTGTAAATTTAGGACTCTTCTGTATCTTGATAAACAATACGTTAAATGCTTCAAGCCATTCCTCCATCGTGGCGTAGCTGGCGTAGGCTTCTTCAGCACCAGGGATCATCAAAGCATAGGGAAGGCTCTGCGTAGTCTCAAGTACTTCAGCATCTGATACTGTCTCCACCCGTTCCACGTTGCCCATGTGCTTCGGCGGCGGCTGAAAATCTTGAACTTCTTCCGGCGTATAGACTCCGACAACGCACCCTGGGAAGACGGCACGAATGCCTTCCGAAATAGTTCTCGCTCTAAGCATTGCTCTTGGATACTTCGACCAGTTATCCTTGTTTGCGATACCAATCCTCTTGGCTTGAGCAAGACTCCAGCCCAGTTCAAGTGTGCCGCCCTGCGGATGTGTAAAGACTCCCGTAACCTGCTCATCTGTATATTCCTTCCAAACTACTGAACCACCGGCTGCTTGAAAGCGAGCCAGCATTGCGTCTGCTTTGAGTGCTGGACGACCTTGGATAACGTGGTAGTCCCGCATTGCCACGGCTGGGTGCATGTTCTCGCCTTGGCACAGCAGCATGATTGCCAGTGCTTCTTGAGAGTTCTTGAAGCCAAACATCTTGGATGATGCTGCAACCTCGGCCATCTGTTGCATGTCTTGATATGGAATGATGTTGCTCATATTTACCCCTTGATTAAGAATCTACGGCTACCAGCCTTTTGCACAACAAACTTCTCATAAATGTCTGGCATGGCTGATTGGAACAGCTTGCCATCAAAACCCATTGTGGGCTTGGCAGACTTCCATGTGGCCAGTACTGAGCCATCAATGGCGACCAGGCTGTCAGCGTCTTGCATGTACCCTTGGATCAAGGTCTGGATTTGCTCTTCTTGCTTCTCCAGTTCCTTGATCTTGGCTTTCAGATCAAACAGCATCTGACAGGCTTGCTCAACGCTTTGAGAGGCCATCTTTGCTGTACCAGCTACTGAGGCAGGGTAGAGCAGTTTGGTCTGCTCTAGGTCTTCTGGTGGCAGTGTTGTGCCATTCTGTACGTGTGTCCAGACTTCGGACATGGTGCGGATATGGTCAGCCTTCATCTGATCGGTGACCTCGACAGGGATGATGACCAGTTCTTGGCCACCGAACAGCACAGCCAGATAGACTTTGTTCACGCCAACGACTGTTGCTTCGTGGATACACTGAGCCATGTCAGCAGGTGGCATCATGCCAGTGTCAGGATCATATTTTGATCTTGTGACTGCGTTATAGTTTTTACACTCGACCAAGACTCTTTGAATATCTTCGTATCCCTCAAAGTCTAAGTGGGTCTTGAGCCATGTGAGTTGTGTATGTCTGAATGCTTCTTCACGCTTTGTCAGTTCAAAGCCAAGACGCTGTGCAGCCAGTTGGCCAATGATTGGTTCCATCACGTGACCCATCTGGACAGCCTCGATGCCGGACAGATCGGGAATAGGCATCTTGCCCAGCTTGGTCAGGATAACTTCGTTGGCTTTACCGGATGCTATGCGTCTGGCATCGCCTGACCACATGGCACTGTTACGGGTTTCTGGGGTGAAATCACTCATTCTTCTTCCCTCGCTTTTAACATTGCGTCTGCAATTTCGTAACAACTGCTTGCTAAATTTGATTGACCTTGCCAATCAATTTCAGAACTAGCCATTATTCCCTGCAATGCCTTAGCCGCAAAGTAATCACGCATACTGATGCCCAACATATATTTAACGGTTTCTCCATCATCAATGGAAGATGGAAATGCTGGCGGGTTGGTGGGTTTGTTGAAATCACTCATGTCTAATGTCTCCTGCCAAGAGTTCTTGCGTTTCTTCCAAAGTGAATTGGGGCGGGGTGGATTCTTCATAATGCTCACCAAGGGGTGTACAGCGGCCTGAGAGCTTGCGTTCATGGGTGGCAAAGGGTAAGTCTAGGATGGGCAAAAGATCGCCTGTAACGAGCGATATTGGCCGTTCATATCCACAGCGAGATAGCATAAGGTCATTGGGGGATGCTTCGGAGAGAAGCCAGTGCTTGCAGTTCTTACAGAGTTTCATGGATAACTTCCTTTTGAGATGATGCACGATAGTGTGCGAGAGAATGATAACACGATTCAGATAGTGTATTGCTTTATCTTCTTATCCTCCTTTGGTTTGGGGTTATTGGGTTTTACAGTATCTACACCTAGTTTGCCTAGTACTTCACGCCAGGCTTTCTGGGCAGGGATGCATAGTTTGCCTCCGGCTTCTTCTTTAGCTTTGAGTTTGTATGCCCATTCTTTGCTCATGCTTCACCTCTGGCTCTGATGTAGCCGGCAATCGTATGGTCATATACGTTGATATATTCAGCCACCTTTGCACAGGCTTCACGTTCTTTGGCGGCTACCAGTTTTGCAAAGGCTTCAAGCATTGATAACAATTGCTTGTCAGTAAAGTACATTGGGTTCATATCAGCCAATGGGCATCCCGCCTGTCTAGCTAGCTCAATAATTTCATCTTGTGTCATGCTGCTGTCTCCCTATACAGTTTGGATTGATTGTGTCTTTTCCTGATCATTCTTACTTTCACTTTGATTCCTTTCGGCAATACAAGGGCTACGATAGGGATGATGATAGGTAATAGCATCATTCTTATCTCAACCTTGTGGGGTTGTTATCAATGGGGTTTGACCCTTATTGATATGCACTGCTTTATTTATCGACCCAGAGAATGTGTCTCTGCAACACCCTATCAGCCTATCTAGTCGTTTATCGCTTGTGGTGCAACACTCACGCAGCCGTCCCCCTTGGGTCAAGCTGAACCGCTTTACTCCCACGCCACCACAGTCAGGGGTGCTTGTTATCGTATGGGGTACGGTTGTGTAAAAAGGACAATAAAAAAGCCCCTTACAACTGCCCTCGGTAGAAACCCATTGGTGTAGACCAAGGGCGAGAGCATGTGTAAGAGGCTTAGACATAGTTGCTTTCTACGACAACGGTTAAAAATATATCACGACTTAACAGGACTTGTCAAGAGTCGCCAGGCAGTGGCGGCACACAAAGGGACTTGTCCATTTCCAATGGCTTTAAGTCTGTCCACTCTAGAGGCCAACCCATCAACCACTCTGTCCACGTTGGGTTCAGTTTCCCACCATTGTGCAGACCCGATACTTGTTCCCCAAGGTTGCCCTTGCCCCTGTCCCTCAACGCATGGCGAGAGTCTTGGGCTTTGGGTGTTCCCCACATATTCCGAATTGGATATTTCTGAGCAAATCCCGCCAAATTCATTGTGTACCTTTTCCCCGCCAATGTTGATGGACTGTTGTGATTTGCCCCGCCCGTACTGCTTGTAGGCGTTGGAACTAGCGACAATCCATATTCGTTCTCGTTTGTGCTTTGCACCAATGTCGGCAGCAGATACAACTCCCCACCTACTGTCATACCCCATTGAGGTAAGGTCTGCAAGGACTCGTTCAAGTCCTCTAGTAACGAGCATTGGACTGTTCTCCACAAATGCGAATCGGGGTCGAACCTCGCCAATAATCCTTGCCATTTCTCGCCACATTCCTGATTGTTCTCCGTCAAGTCCGTCCCCTTTTCCTGCAACGGATATGTCTTGACAGGGAAACCCGCCCGATACAACGTCAACAATTCCTGCCCAAGGTCTTCCGTCAAAGGTTTGAACGTCATCCCAAATCGGGAAAGGCGGGAGAATTCCGTCATTTTGTCGGGCGAGCAATACGCTTGCGGGGTAAGCTTCACATTCAACGGCGCAGACTGTTCGCCATCCAAGAAGTTTTCCCCCAAGTATTCCACCACCTGCACCTGCGAAAAGAGCCAACTCATTCATCATCCCCCCAAGATCAATAGAACGGCTAAGAAGCCTACGACAAACGCTGCCAGGCAGTAGAGAACCACTTCATGCGTAGGCATTGGTTCTACCCATTGGGGTTCTTTTGGGAAAGCATCCATCAGAGTACGGGGGAATTGTCTAAAGTTGTCATCATGGAATTTAAATTTGATCATATGGTTACCTTTAAGGGTTCATTATCACGATAGGCTTTGTTCAGTTCAATGTGTTGCACATATATATCCGCAGAATACTTGTGCCACCATCCCACATCAAGACCATAGTCTGTGGTGTGTTGATCTAACCCTCGCTTGAGGGTATTTACCGCATGGGTTTCGCTCTCACCATAAGCGGTAAAAGTAAAGTTAGTTGATTCGTAAGTGGCTTTGACAATCATGGGGCAAACTCCTCACTTTTTAATGCTTGCAAACACTCCTCATATGTCCCTTGAAACTCAGGGCGTGATGACTCTTCATTAATAGGGACAATGATGTACTCCCTGTCAAAATGGGAAAAGACAATTTTGTGCGTAATCATGGGGCTTACTCCTTGAACATGATTTCGGTTGAAATGTAATCTTTCAAGATTTGCATAATCAAATGTTCTTTATCTCCTGAGAAATAAATACCCGCCACTCCTCCATCTTCTTTACCTAATTCATCTTGAATAAGAACACAGGCGGCATTTAATGCGGCTTCAGCAAGTAGTTCTATAAAATTGTTGCTATAAGTTTTCATGGGTACTCCCTTAGATTGGTTTTAGTGCATTGGATAACACACCCGATAACCCTCATGTAAGGGCTATCAGTTGGGTTATTCTTTTACTTGCTCATAGATGTAATCTGTGACCATGTGGTTTGCTATTTCGTACCAATTGACCTCTTGCAAGAATGCCCTTGCATAGTCCTCCATAAGAGTAGATGGTGCTCTCTCATCATAGCGATGACCTTGGCACTCAAAGATGTAATATTCTGCTCGCTCTTGCAATGCCTCTGCTAATGTGTGAACGCAGATCAATTCGGGGTCTACCTTATCCTCCACGCCATCAAAATCTGACAATGGCAAATTGTCAAATATCTCAAGATTTACCCGCCAAGTGGCATAGTTTGACCAACCGTTATATTTAGTGTCTGTCATGGTTACTCTCCTTTGATTTAACAATGCACTATTGCATTGCATAATAGTATAACGTGATAGATACTCAATCAGTTGACAAATTACAAATAATATTTTCTATCGGCAGCCTGGTTGCGTTAGAAAAACTCTATAGTTGTATTTATGCGATTGTCAGTTAACTGTCAGCATACTCTATATAATGATGTTACATACCCTAAGGCTTATATCATGTGATAGCATCATAGTGATTAATTGATATATCAACGATTGGTACATCATGGGGTTGAGCTAAAGATATTCCGCTTATCGTTCTCAGTACAATAAGCATAATCCATGCCTGATATGGTGCTATGTGATGCTATACGTGCTATATAGTACATAAGGAATAATGGAATGGACGATGCGATGGGCTGTCAGCTCTATGTGGTGTGACCCCCACTTCTCGTCCACCCCCAAAAAAAATACTGGTATTCGGATAAGATGTGATTTACATCAAGAAGTGTGTGGATTGGCAGGTATGAAGTCGGTCATGTGGCCTCTGAGGTAAGGTGTCTTGCAAGCCAGCCTATCCCAAGTCATTCACTCCGATGCTCTGTGTGGATCGCAACCACAACAGTCCATACTCTTGTTGGTGCATGTGTTAATATCTCTGTATGTGTGTATTAAGGGATAGATCATGTTAGAGATTGCTATAGAGAAGAGAGTACCAATACCAGCGATACGTAAGGTATATGCTTATCCGTATGAGAAGATGGCTGTTGGTGACAGCTTTACTGTTCCACTAAACGACAGAGCTAAAGTGCTGAATGCCAATTGGAGGGCTGGTAAGCGGTTTAAGATCAAGTTATCTGCCAAGACCCAAGGGGATGTAGTACGTACTTGGAGGATTGAATGAGATTAGTTAACTGGTACTGGACACCTGTCAAACAACATTACTTTAAAAATGTTGTTCAGTGGTACTACGATGATGACAAGAAAGAACATGTGTATGTCAGTCGTGGTGTGATGTGCATGAATAACTTTGGTAATTTAGTTTCTTGTAATCCATGAAATTTGATCTAGATCGGTTTTACCGCTTCTGTGCTCAACTCAAGATTGAGTCCAAAGAAGATGGTTTGATTCCTATGGCCAAGCCCTTGGGGACTCAGACGTATGTGATGGAAGAGATTGCAAAGGGGTTAGACGATGACATTCACTTCTTCGTTATTCTCAAAGGTCGACAATTGGGTATCACGACCATATCACTGGCTCTTGACCTCTACTGGCAATTTACTCACCCTGGATGGCAAGGTACGTTGGTGGCAGATACAGAAGAGAACAGAGACATGTTTCGTTCAACACTGGGGATGTATATGGAAGGACTTCCCAAAGAGTTCAAGATTCCCTTGGTGGCCCATAACCGTAACCAGATGGTACTCAAAAACAGAAGCCGCATCTTTTACCAGATTGCTGGAAATAAGTCTCGTCTGGGGCAGGGTAAAGCTATTACTTATCTTCACGGCACGGAGACAGCCTCTTGGGGAAATGAAGAAGGACTCGCATCCCTTTTAGCCTCCCTTGCTGAAAAGAACCCAGAACGCCTATATATGTTTGAGTCCACCGCCCAAGGCTTCAACATGTTCCACGACATGTACAAGACCGCCAAGTTTGCCAAGACCCAGAAGGCTATCTTCTGCGGCTGGTGG
>Ga0304728_1000481_pt1 | contig 33965 bp, 11 predicted proteins | sample C_130625_MF_Meta_FD_190476 | JGI IMG/M metagenome (GOLD analysis project Ga0304728, IMG submission 190476) | Freshwater microbial communities from Lake Croche, Canada to study carbon cycling - C_130625_MF_MetaG (v2) (version 2) | ecosystem: Environmental > Aquatic > Freshwater > Lake | place... | reverse complement strand
AACTTGTTTAATGGGTGGCACAAAACAATAGCTCATGTCAAATAGATTCACATGACTTAGATCATAATTTGCGCTATTGTATAAGGGGTATCTGTACTTTGTTGGGCGTGGCAAGGTTTCAACACGAAGCGTTTGACGTACAGGGCTCTTAAACCGAAACGTTGTATACTTAGACGATTTAATTGGAATCATAACGTCTGAATATTGTGTCCGCCGATTAATATAGAGATTCCCTATAGGTGTTGTATTTGGATTATTGGAATCAAGTATGTTAGATAAAACAACAGGATTTAAAGAATCTTGTGCATCCATATCATTATTCCATGTAGAGTAATTGAAGGTGCTAAAGTTGCCAGAATCTGCAGGCAATGACGGATTCATATAGCCGATTGTTGAAGAAATATTCACCATATTTTTCCAGTACTTTGGAGCATCGACCTGAAATTCTGCTAAAACATTGCAACTAATTGCCGGCACTGTATTTGATGCAGTGAAATTTGATGTGATTCCTATTGCATCTGTTCCATCACGAATGGCAATAGAATAATTGGGATTTAGTAAATAATCCCTTGTATATGTGTTATAATTGATACCAAAATATACGGCAAGGTTTTGCTGGTAGAAATTCACCATATCATTTAACACGGCAAGAAGAATTGTGGTCTGCGAATTGAGTGAATTATAGGTTTCCTGTGAAATTCCGTAGGCCGATAATTGCTCTGCAAAATACTGGGAACTCTTATAAGTGAGTAAATTAACTAGACTTGTGTTCAAAGATGGAGATGAAATTACAATTTGGTTGGACTGTGTCTGATAGGTCACTACGTACTTATTAACTAGAGTGTAGCGGAAGGTATGTAATAGACGATATGATGTTAAAAGGTCTATATTTAAATTAATTACTTCCAGAATTACGGGGTCAAAAATTCCCTGAAAAGTGTAAACAATTCGTGAATAGACTGTTTCAGTAGGAAGGAGATATGCTGCCGAGTTTACAGCATTATAATTTACTTTTGCAACTTCTAGGGAGTCCAATGAAATTTCCTTTAGCACAGGATAATAATATGCAATTTTAATTTGGTCTAGTGTATATGATGTAAGCCCTGCATACTGTGATACGAAATATTTAGAAACTATCAGGCCTACACTAGGATTCGGTATAAACTGATTTAAAAGCGAATCATAATATGTGTCGCCAGGATAATTGAAATTAAGTGAAAAATCCCCTGTGACGGAGAACTTCGTGGCAAAATCCTGAAACCCATTAATAAAGTCATAGAAAATGGGAGTTCTATTCAACTGTGTCGTTATTTCTGCTATAAGACCATTAATATCGTAGGTTCCTTCACGAAGAGTGTTTACAATAGTATTGTCCACGGTCTGCCCTGCATTTACCATATAGCGTCCGATTTCAAGAATTGATATATCTATATTTTGTTTGGCTATACTAAAATAATAAAAGGCAGATAGTAACTTTATTTGTAAAATGCTGAATCCTGTAATGTTCTTATAGGTCCGGGGCAGTCGTAGTGTTACATTTGTTGGCTGAGGATAGGCCTGTGTATCTCTATTTATACTATCAAGCATAACCACATTTGTAATACTTTTTGTACTAGGCTTAATGATTTCATCTTGTTTAGGGGGTGCTGAAACAATTGGTTTAATGAGCCCAGTCTTCTGTATTTCATATCCACCATTTATTGGCGCATTTACAGTGGTATTTATAATTCCTCCAGAGAGGTCTTCCTCCTTGGGTTTGGCAAGAGCATCAGCAAGAACCTTAAAATCTGGGCTTTGAAATCCTTCTTGGAACTCTGAAGAACTCGTAGAGTCTGTATCAGACTCTGTATGAGATGCAGATTCACTTGTGGAACTTGCATCAGCCTCAGAATCTGAATCCGAATTATATGGTTTATAACGGTGTGCATACATCTGCCTTCTACCAAAGGGTTGAGGTATCTTAAGTGGTTTTATATTACAGATCCCTTTTCAACAATATCCACTCTTAAACTATAAATATTATTTTCAATAAGTCGTTTATCGATAACTTTCACTTTAGATGGAACATATAATTTCACTTTATCTTTAATGTCTTTTGGAACATATCCACATATATCTGAAGCCCTTTTAATAATAATTGCAGTATTATCATATATATTAGGTTCAAAACTCATATCAAGTATATCGTCAATATTAATATCTTTAACAGTATCTTTATAGAAACTTACACCTGATAATAAAAAACTTGTAACAGGAAATGATTGAATATAGGTATGTCTTTCAAAACCATAAACTCTTTTCCAATCGGTCATATTATATATTTATATAAGCATTATTTTAAGTCTTACATAAACTGCTCATGTATTTTACATATCACTCTAAAAGTGATCGTAGTGTCGATATACGTAAAATCAGCGCCTGTGTAGTAGCAAGATGCGCATACTTAAACTGTGTGCGGTCAACAGTTTTTATTGTTGAGAGCCCACAATGCTCAAAGGGTGCATCTAAGATCATTGAGGAAAATGGGACATCAGATGTTAAAATTCCGAGTTGATGTTTGTCGGCCGTTAAAAAGGTTGAACAATAGGCCTCCTTGAAACTATAGCGCTTTAATGGCAGATCTTTTATAAGCGTCAAATAAGGCCCACAATCAACATATTCAATAGAATGCTTCAGATTTGAATCCGATGCATTATAGAGTCCACCTGTGTATAAAAGTGAGCGGGTCTGTGTGTCATTATAGCTATTTAACACAGTTGTTCCATTGAGTGGATAATTCCACGAAATATATGATTTATTCATGACTATGCCCACGTTTGAATTTATATACGATGTGGTATTTGTAGAAACATCTGAAAGAGATATGTTGAGTTCGCTTGTTTGTCCCGCATTTACACTATTATGGAAGAATTCCAAGTACTCGACTGCATTTGGATTTGCACTGCTATTTATTAGTGATGAACTAATATTACTCAGCCAATTTCCGTAAATATAGGATGTTCCAGCGCCTCTAGATCCTATTAATCTGAAATTTAGCGTATCTCCCTGTGTATAACTATAGGAATTTACAACATTGAATGACAGATTATAACTTGATATATTGGTTAAATCAAGATTGGAAAGCATATTTGTTGATGTAAACTTTGTATTATTTATATAAACATCTGCATATAGGTTTGTAACATTCGATACTGTTCCACCAGCAGTTACATTAAAAGTCCATAAACTTGGCACTAAATCGTTAGTAAGTGTTAGATATATTGGGGGAGAAAACGGCACGTTTATACCAGGTAGAACAGAGGCAACAAAAGAACTCGCACTAGAACTTTGTGTCACCGTTGTTAACCCATAAACAGCATGGAAATCAATATTTTGCAAAGGATTCAATGAATCATATAGGATCACATTCATGTACAAGGCTACGCCTGGTGTTCTAAGAACACTTCTTAAAAGAGCCCCATTCCAATAGTACTGCACATTTGTGCCATTATAGATTATGTTAAAAGTATCGCCAATGCTATAGGTTCCAAAAGGCTTTACTTGGAAGCCGAGTTCATAGATTGATAATGATCCTCCAATAAGTGCAAAGGCATATCTTAATTGTGTTGGAGTTATACCAGGACTTTCTGAAAGTCCCGCCATTAGAGTTCCTTGTACTGTTGTTGGACTAAAGGCAAAATATGCCGAACCTGTATAGCCTTCTACTGTATACACTGCTGAATCCCAGGCACTAGTATTAGAAAATTTCTGGACAGTTGTCTGCGATGTGGCTGCTGCGTAGCCAGACGAACTCCAAGTATAAAGGCGTGGTTCATTCACTGAATATCTGCTTAACGGGAGTTTTCCGCCCGAACCATATGAGGCATTCGTAAAAGTACTGGAGCCTAGACCAGTCCAATTATAGCCATCAGGTGAACTTGCTAACGTATTAGGTCCTTGGCCAGTCGCAATAAAGGCGACCCCATTCCAATAAACGCTTGTAGCCGAAGAGAAAATGCCGGTCCCAAGGCCAGTCCATGTTAATCCATCATTTGACACGGCAAGACTGTTTGTTCCTTGGCCTACTGCGACCCAACTATTTGTACCAAAGGCCGCGTCATATCCACTAACGCTAAATATGCTTAGACCGAGTCCAATCCAACTTACTCCATCGTAACTATAGGCCAGACTGTTTGCACCACTTCCAAGTGCAATAAATTGTTTTCCATTTGTTGCAATTGCCCTTCCAACGGAAAATAGGCCGGCTCCTACTGGACTCCAGGTTGCCCCACTAGATGATGCTTTAAGTCCCCCATTTCCTGCAGCAATCCAGCCACCTACTGAGCCCAAGATGCCATAGCTAGCTCCAGTAAAGAACCCACCAGCACCCCCTAAATATGATGTCCAGTTTATACCATTTGAAGAATCTGCCCAAATATTGGACCCGTCGCCAACAGCGATCCACTTTCCATTTGTCCAGGCCACGCTGCGAACTGAACTAAGACCCGAAATAGATGCATTAGTCCAATTGACTCCATTAGTACTATAGACAATTGTAGCAGTACCGACACCGCCTGCGACCCATAGTGCGCCATTCCAGGCTACACAATATGCAGTGCTAAGAGAACTTGATACAGGCACCCAAGAAATTCCCTCGGCGCTTATTGCAAGGGCAGTTGAACCATTACCGCAAGCAATTGTTAGTGTAGAGCCTTTTGTCCCATATGGGTATAATTGCTTTGCCACAATTGTATAGGCCGGCCCAAAGAAGGTCGAGGAAACAGTAGACCATGTTATTCCATTGCTACTTCTAAAAATTACTGAATCACTAACTGTTGCGCCAGTAAGATACCAGTACGAGCCAGCGCTTACTAGGCCCTTTACAGATATATTTGGAACATTTATAGCAGTCCATGTTAGTCCATTGCTACTATATGCCACATTATTTGTAACATCTGTTCCAATTGCGAGCCACTGTGAGCCATTCCACGCAACATCATAGGCACTAATAGAAAAAGGATTCGGGCTAACAGGACTCCATGTTAGTCCATTGCTACTATAGGCCAAACTTGAGGCTCCATTATTAATGCCTGTTGCGATCCAGAGTCCATTTCCTATTGCAAGCTTATAGGGCGTTGTGAAAATAGTGGAACCACTAGCAGTCCAATTAATTCCATTTATACTTGTGGCGGCCCAATTACTTCCACTGCCTGTGGCAACAAACCGCCCTTGACCCCAGGCGATTCCAAAGCCCTCTGTAAAGATACTAGTGCCTATACCAGTCCAGTTAATCCCATCATAACTATAGGCAAGGCTATTTGTTCCAGCCCCTGTTGCCACCCATATATATCCGTTCCAGGAAACCTGATTACTACGTACACTAAAAGTGCTCTTTCCAATACCAGACCAACTTATACCATCATAGGAGTATATAATACTATCAAAACCAGATGCCATGCATGCAAGCCATAATGAACCATTCCATAAAATGGATGTTGCAACTCCAGAAATAAGTGAATTAACAATATACCAGGTTACTCCGCCAAGTGAATAGGCAAGAGTATAATTTGGACCACTTGTATAAAAGAGTGGTAATTCTTCTAGGGCTCGTGCTGCAGCCACTGCTACTACAGGGCTTGTTTGAGAACTTAGAGTCCAGAAAACTCCATTGCTACTTGTTGCAAAACCCCCAGAACCCGCTATAACCCAATTATTAGACCAAGTTGCACCATTTACTAGCGCCATAGGGCTTGTAGGCACCGCCGACCATATTGTTCCACTAGTACTGTATAAAAGAGGGGTTGTTCCTTCTCCTCCTGCAAGCCATTGGCTGCCACTCCAGGCCACACAATTTCCTTGTACACTAAATAGTCCAGCAATAGGCGTCCAAACAATTCCGTCATAACTATAGGCTAGACGGGTTGAACCTGCGCCAACTGCGACCCACTTATTAGCACCCCATGCTACTCCACGTCCTTCACTAGAAAACACATTTGTGGTTCCTGACCATACTATTCCATTGTAACTATATGCTATACTGGTTGTTCCTGAGCCAACTGCGACCCACATATATCCATTCCATGCTACAAACTTTACTGAACTAAATAGATTTGTGCCTAAGCCAATCCAACTAACGCCGTCATAACTATAGGCCAGACTGTTTGTTCCAGAGCCACCTGCGACCCATAATGACCCATTTGAAGCCACACAAAAGCCATTAGTAGAAAAAATGCTCTTGCCCGCTCCGTACCATATAAGCCCAGTGTAAGAGTAAGCAAGCGTATTTGTTGTTCCACTTCCTGTTGCCACCCATTTCTCCTTATTCCATGCTATTCCTGCGACAGATGCACTAAATACAGACACCTGTGGAGTCATCCATGTACTTCCAGAGTCTGAGCTGTAATATATAGTGGCGCTAGACGAGGTTCCAACAACTATATTTGGTGCATCATCTGTTAGTAACGGCGTATTTAGATTTGATAAGAAATATTGCTGTGCAATAGGATTAAAATTCCTGTCGACTGGATAATTACTAAGACTTGCTGTTTGGAGCCCTTGAACTTGTGAATTAAATTGGATAAGTGTGCTATAAGTCACCGAATTACGAATTCTGAATCCTGCATTTCCTGCAGAACCGCTAGACACATTGTTTATATAATTCATATTAATATTCAAATATGATGTTGAAAAGGACGAAATATTCCCCAAATACATATACAAGGTTTTAGACTCACTTGTTCTCACATTTAGAGGAGAATAGGTTGTACCAAGACCTGACACATATTCATAGGGAGTATTGATTGTTGGACTAGAAGGGAAAATATAGAGGCCATTTGGACTAATTGTACTATATGAAAGTGGCGCACCAAATTCAATAGATGTGCAGTATAAGGAACTTACTAGCGTGCTATAGGCATTTATGCTAGTCGCGGTTGCTGTTGACATTGATACAAGTGGTGCAACAAAATTCAACGAAACATTTCCAGAATTAATTTCATAGAAAGTAGGGGCTATATTTGTCACATTTGCATTAATACATACTGTGGAAAGGGTTTGAAAACTGCCACCGTTGTTAAAGATGGTTGCATTATTTATTAGTATTGAACTTATGCTGGTACCATTGACACCTGATGATATAAATATAGTACTTAAAGAAAGTGCCTCGGCATTTATAGGGGTATTTCCTAAATTGAGAGTATTTGTATTTATAGAATTCCCTATAAAGAGTCCTGTATTTATAAGTGGTCCTTTTAGGTCTAATGTTGTTAAACTATTTTCTATAGTGGTATTATGAACAGCCACATAGCCAATATTTGCCGTTGAAATTCCCAAATTATTATTTATGGAGCCTGTACTAAGAGTCCCTGCAACTATATTAGATGTTAGTAATTGCCCTCTAGGATTTTGTATAAGCGCATTAGAAAATATAATAGAAGATAGTGCAGATGATGAAATTAATGAGCCGACCTGTAAAGACTGTGTGGCAAAACTATCTGTAGTTATATAATCTGCCACACTTGTTTGCGCAGCGACTCCTTCTAGTATTTGTAGCACAGGACCTGTTACACCAGTATAGGTTGGATCAACTACTTGAAGATCTGGTCTAGATGCAAGATAGGAATTTGTTGATAAGTAGACTGAGGAAACAGTAATTCTTGTGGCATTTGTTCCCGTTCCATAAAGGTTGGGAACTCTTAATGCACGATTTATTGTTGTGGCGCTTGAAATGGTTGTGCCAGCACTTGTTAAACCGTTATTTATAAGAACGCTATAATTTGTAGAAATAGACCCTGCTATATTTACTAAAGATGTTGTTGATTGAATTATAGGGCCTTGTACTGCAACAGAACCAATACTAGAAAGATTTGCATTAATTGCAAGTGACTGAAAGAGTGAAACATATCCAGTATTTGATAAGGTGCCTGCTATATTAAGAGACTCACTATTATAAAGTGAACCGTTTATATTTGCATTATATTTATCAAGTGATGAATTATTGACTACTAGATTAGATAATTGTAGTGTATTAAAAAAAACATTTGATCTCACATTTAGAGTATTTGCTTCAAATGCTGATGAAGAAATATAATTATTTATATAAATATTGGAGCCGAGTCCTGTTAGAAAACTTGTGCCCTTTAGTGTGTAATCCTGACCTACATTCGAAAAAGCCGATGAATTAATTACTGTCCAGACCGAATTTGAAACACTTTTTAAACTTAAATAGGCATATTTTTGCAATAAAAGCACTGTTGATAGACCATCCGTAAGGGTACATCCAACTGTTGAAATTATTATTGATGCTGATGAAGGAAGAATCCCATCCACGTCACGGACTGTTATTACTTGGCCGACTTCACTTGTAGTAGACAAATACACTATAAAGGGTACACTATTTACTGAAATTAGTGATGAATCTTTATTCACTATATAGTGATCCATCACTCTCTATTGGGGAAATCGTTTTTTAAATAAGGCCTCAAGGCGCTCAACCTCTTGAATGAGATATTTGGTGGCCCCAAGATGTGCCATATCAACCTGCGATGTATCAATACTAAGAAGCGACGTTGATAATTCAGGAAAAAGTGTTTGGGAAGCATGGACCGACTTTGGAAAGTGGGGAAGTAGATCTGTTGCCAAGAATCCAAGGCGTTTAGTATCTTGAACCTGGAAGGTGGAGCAATATGAGTCAATATATTTATAGCGGCGAAGAGGTAGGGATACGATCGTGTCATAGCACCGCTTTAAGTCCGCATCAACAATATCTTCTTTAAGCCGTGGATCAGAGGCGAATTGGAGGCTTCCATAATAGAACAGGTTCCGTGTGGAAATATCATTGAGGGAATTCTGAATGGTTGTTCCATTAAGTGCATAATTCCACCGAAGAACTCCATTGTTGAAATTGAGAACTGCATTTGGGTCAATATTATTAATATTGGATGATTGCCTATAGCTGAAGGCAACATTAATTGCCGAATTACCGTATAAATTTCCCTGGAGTTGAAAAGTGCTTACGCTTGTAGAAAGGGTGCCAGTAACTGTCTGGTCCGAATTATTGAACCCATATAGGATTGATGCGCCGTTTCCAATATTTAAGTATGAATTTGCTTGGCCTGCCCAAAATAAGGTTGCAGTATATCCAATTTGGAGGCCTGGAGGCAATGGTCCTGGATAATTTGCACTAAAACTTGCAGACACGTTGTAAGGAACAGTTGGATTCTGCCCGCCAGGAATAACATTTGATAAGAAATACGGAGTTAAATAGTCGCCAGGACCCCCAGTATAGGTGATATTTGCATTAGGACCAGGACTCAGTGTAGGACCGTTGTTAGAAGTGGGAACAGCACCTATAATTACTTGTGTTGTTTGCAGAGTACTTGTTTGTAGACTTGTGCCCTGTAAACTGCTCACATTTAACACATTCATATAAACATTTGGAGCATTGATGTTAAGATTGCATGATGTTTGAAGTATGCCTGAGGCTATACTAAAACTACTTGTAAAAAGAGCTGTTGTGTAAAGGGTGCTTGTAATTAGACTTCCACTCGCATTTTGCACAATTGTACTAGGAATACTAAAAGTCGTAAAGGCCGGTCCGCCAATAATAGTCTGGGCAACTGTTAATGAACTCACTGAAACCGCGGGGGTTAAAATTAAATTTGCTAAGACTTGGCCAGTTGAAATTGTGTTTGCATTGAGACTTGATGTATTAACTGTGGCCGAACTAATAAATCCATTGGCGCTAGTACATAAGACCTGATTACTTGTAACAATTGATGAGGCATTTAAAGCATTTGCACTTAGGCTTGTTCCCGTAAAAACATTGGAAAGCGTCAAAGAATTTGTATTTATACTACTGATATTTAAGGAACCTGAAGGATTTACAATAGATGTTGAACTCATGGTGAAATTTGTCACCGTATTTGCAGAAATTGTATTTGCCACCTGAAGAATTCCTGTACGTGTAAAACCGGTCGCTTGTACACCGCCAGTACTTAAGAAAGGCGTATAAATTGGGCTATTCCAGGCGGCAACAACCTGCCCAGGAATTATATCAGTGCGCCCTTGAAGAATTGGACCAGTGTCAAATTGTAAGTATCCTCCTGCAGTCGTATTAATTTGTAGCGTGCTTGCATATAGGGTTCCCAAAGTGGTATTACCATTCACAACTAAATTGGAATTTATGGTAACATTTGAATTGAAGATAACCGGTCCAAGAACGGTTAGACTACTTTGCAGACTCGCCGAATTTGCATTAATTTGTCCGAGGCCCAGAGTCTGGAAATTTCCCCCAACAACTAAATTTCCTCCTACTGAGAGTCCTGAGCCCACGCTAAGAGTTGTGCCAATTGTTACTGAACTCTGAAATTGTGAAAGGCCAGCAACTGTTAAATTTCCTCCAATAGATACATTTGAACTAATGTAGGAGGACCCAGAAATATAGGCAGTGAAGCTTGTTGTAGATGGTGCGCCAACAACAAGAGAAGACGTAAAGGTTGTTCCTAAGACTTGCGCATTAGACCCTATAAGTAAAGTATTCCCTACAAGGTTTGCACTGCTCACAGTACTTGCAATATTTAAGACTTGTCCCACAATATTGGATGCAGTTAAATTATTCACATTTGCAACACTGTCATATAGGGGAAATCCGAAGGTGTTAATAATATCCCATGTATTTGCATCGCGAGACATAAAAGAAAGGGTCGCATAGGGCTGGGAAATTTTAATACTTGATGTACCATCTGTGAAAAATACGTTTTGCGCAGTACTCACAATAATTGATTGAGGTGATGAGAGATAGCCAAGTGAGTCACGAATTGTTATATTTCGTCCCGGAGGACTACCTCCTGAAAGCATTACTATTGCGGCGGCGCCCCCAGCAAGTACTGATGTATCAACCAGTACTACCGAACTACTTGGGGTTATTGTATAAGAAGACATATCTATTTCAATGCGCTAAATATATTGGGTATCAAAAACAAATGTATATGTAGTATGAGTGTATTAAATATTGTTGAACTGCAAAATGTAGTAACAAGTTCAAGTGGACTTAATCCTACAACATACTTGTCAAATCAAATTATGAATATTCAAGAAATGGTCAACTATGATCAGAAGCGAATTAATGTGAATGTGATCTCAAATTTTAATGTGAGTCCAATTCAATTTGTGGCACCTGTTTCCTTTGCAAGTGGTACAAGCGTTACAAGTGGTACCAGCACGACTAGTGCAACTACAGCTTCGACAATTGGCGCAAATTCCACCTTTTTAACAATTGGTGGTCCAATACATTCCCTCGAATTTAACCAGCCATCGCTTACACCCTTTTATATTACTGCAACTGGAGATGCCGTGTTTAGTGGTTCAGTAAGTGCAAGTAATTTCATAACATCATCGGATGGGCGAAAGAAATACTCTATAAGGCCGATTACAAATTACAATACAATACTTTCAACAATCACAGGTGTCCATTTTAAATGGAATTCAACAAATCAAGACGATGTGGGAGTAATTGCCCAAGACCTTCAAGGCGTACTTCCTGAAGCAGTTGTTGAAACGCCTGATGGCCTTCAGGTATCCTATATGAAATTAATTCCAGTTCTTGTGGAGGCGATCAAAGATTTAAAAGACAGAATTTATGCCTTGGAAAGGGGCTTTAACCTGGAGTGCTTAGATGATTAAGAATATGTCCAGTGAACTACCGGGTATGACTTATACAATTGGGAATCCGCCCTTTCAACAGGCACCTTTGACCACTATGTCTAAGGCCCTTCCAATTAAGGATCGAAAGGTTGTTCTCCTTGCAACTGCAACAATCACACTTGATAATCTCTTTTCAAATGGACTCTTCCAGAATGTCTTTGTACTATATCGCATGTTTGATGCCATGGGCTACGCCCCCATACTAATCATTCACGAAAAGCCTTCGGGTCTTGATAAAATTCCTCCAATGCTTCATAATTGCAGAATGATGACAACGGAACAGGTAATCTTACAACCCATTCCTGTTGTTGCCCTTATTGAAATTGGAATGAGCATCGACCCTTTGCTACGTGAATTTGTTAAAATGCTTGGTGGAAAACTAATTAAACTGTATTTGGGGAATATCTTAAACATTGATATTGAAACCCCTATTTTCTATCCAGGCATGAACTTTGCGCACCATGTTATTGAAAAGATTGACCGTATTTGGGTATCACCTCATTATGGCCAGCACGCAGAATATGCTGCGCATATTAATCATGTGTTACCCCCTGAAGACCTTACTCATATGATTGCCCCATATGTCTGGGATAAGTGCATTGTGACTCGGGATGGTGTTGAAAATCTGAAATGGGCTCCAAGGACACCTGAGAATGATACAATTGTTATTATGGAGCCGAATATTTCCTTCCAAAAGTCGTCGCTTGTGCCACTACTTGCCGTTGAACAATGGTACAGAAATGGTGGTAAAAAGTGGAAGGGCAAGGTTGTTGTAGTAAATGGGGACCGTCTTAAGTCGACCCCCCACTTTACATCAAATGTACAAACCGCACTAGATATTTTTACTGATGACCGTGTTGAACTATTAGATCGTATGGATATTTTAAGTGTGATGAAGGCCTATCCTTCGGCCCTTTTTGTCCTTCACCAATTCAATAATGAATATAACTATATGACGCTTGAACTTTTGCACTGCGGATTTCCGGCGGTTCATAACTCGCCGAGTTGGGCGCCCTTTGGATATACATATAATGGGAATAACGTGACTGAGGCCGCTGCGCAAATTAAGGTGGCCTATGAATCTCACCACGAACGTCTAGAAATATATAAGTCGCATGCGGCAGCCCTAAGTTGGAGACATTCGCCATATAATCCAGATATTCATAGTGCGTGGGAGAAACTTCTAAAGTATTAGATTTATATAACCCTCTTAGAAACCGTCTAAACCCCAATATATATATCTTCTCAAGATATGCATATTGGTATTACATGTCGCATGGAATACTCCGTCTTTAGTTGCGGTTCAACTAATACATCAATCGCAATTGCGGAACTCATGAAGGGCCTCGGCCACACTGCAACTCTTATTAATATGGGAACCGCACAATGGTGGGATGACTGTCTCCAACTAAAGAAGGTCTTTCCAGGAGTCAATCTAGCCGACATAAGTGGTACACAATTTGACCTTGTCTTTGAGGTCGGTCATTATACCCTTAGTAAGGAGCAACGCGCAATTCTTGCAAAAAAGGCTATCTGGGTTCTTCGTAAGCCCGCAGTCCTTGCCGAGATTGAATTAAGTATTTACCCAACATATGTAAATCCCCGTAACACAGAGGGCATTGAAGAAACCTGGCTTCTAAATGATGTAACAATGCCAGATGATGTAACCGCCATTGAGACGCTAACACGTAGGCCCGTGCGTATTGTACCCTTCTTATGGACACCAATCCTTGCAGAAGTTCATTATCGATCAATCAATTCGCCAGTATGGTCTGCCGACCCTACTAAAAAACTTATTGTACACATGGTTGATACAAATACCACAAGTTCAAGCAGTAGTACTATTCCTCTTGTGATTCTAAGAAACTGTGCAAAGTATAAACTCCCTATTGAGACGTGGAGGCTTCATAATGGAGAACTTATTGCCAAGAGTAAATTCTTCGAGCAAAATATTGTAGCACACTGTACAGATCTTGATTTAAGCGGAGAATGCGTAGGCAGACAGCGCTGTGTAGAATGGACGCTTCATCTCAATAATATTGCCCTTGTTCATTTACGCTTTCGGGCACTGCGCCCCGTGCTTTTAGATCTTGCCTGGGTCGGCATACCTGTTGTGCACAACTCAACAGCCTTTTTTAAAGCCGGTAATGGACTACAACGCTTCTATTACAATAACAATTCCATTCAAGGAGGTACGCAGGCTATGGAGGAAGTTGTTAAAATGATTTATACTGACCTTTCAGGATGGGCTGAAGGCCTTAAGGAACGACGTGAGCAGATTCTTCGTAAATGGTCGCCGATTAGCCCGCAAATTAAGGTTGAGTGGGATTTTTACCTTAAACGGCTTGGAATTACTACTGCTACAACAGTATCTCCACTAGCAACTCCTGTAGTAAAAATCAGTGCTGAAATCACCGTTCTTTTCACCGATATGTGGGATGAATTCCAGGCCGACTACAATTTCTTCACGCTACTTCTAAATAATGCAGGCGCAACCTATATTCCTCCAAAATATGTTAAAGGCTATAGTGAGAAAACGATCGGTACTATAGTTCCAGATCTTATTATATTTGGACCATTTGGTGCCAACTGGAGAAACTATCCATCTATACCAAAGATTCACTATACAGGAGAAAATACCCCTGCAATTAATGATAACTCTGTAAAACTCAATCTTGGTTTTGAACACCGTGATATGTGCGGGAAAAACTATCTGCGCTTTCCAATTTGGTTAACTGAAATTAACTGGTTTAGGGGAGATGTTGAGCGGTTAGTAAATCCCAAGCCAATCCCCTTAGATCTTTGTACTAAGGTCTTTGACAGACCTCGCAGTAAATTCTGCAGTTTTATTGTATCCAATCCTAGAAATCCTATTAGAAATCAGAGTTTCCATCTACTAAATTCGTACAAGGAAGTTCACAGTGGTGGCGCCCTTTACAATAATATTGGGGATGAACTAGTTGCTCTAAGAGGTGGTGGTGGGGGAGAATTAAAGAAGACGAAATTTATGATGGATTGTAAATTTGCGCTGACCTATGAAAATAATTCGGCACCTGGATATACAACTGAAAAGTATCTACATGCAAAGGCTGCTGGGGCTGTCCCCATTTACTGGGGAGATCCGGAATTTCACCGTGATTTTGATGTTGAAGGATGCATTGATGCACGGAATCTAAAAACACCGGAAGAACTTATTGCACTTGTAAAGGCTTGTGAATCTGATGAAGCATGGGCCACAAAGGCATCAAAGCCTGCGCTCGATTCCTATAGAGTCGAACTAGCTCGTAGAACACTTGCAGAGTGTGCAAAGCGTATTTATAATGTGTTAAACATTGATATTTCATGCATACCGGATTCTATTGGAGCAAAAATGAACTCAGAAGATGCATCATATGGAATGGAATATTTTTCACAGCCTGAAAAGCCACTACAGGTTTCACAAGCACAAGTACAGGCTTTACAAGTTCCCCTCTTAGTCACATATGTCACCTTTAATTTTCTAGGAAGCCTACAGCAGTGGCTCGGTTCAGCTGCAATACAGCTTCAGGCCTTTCCAGATATGAAGGCAATTGTTTTTATTGGAGATGATATTGCTCAGGAAACACTTGATAAGCTAAAGGAAAAATATGCATTTGCCGATTTTGAGTATGTGCCAACAAAATGGACGCCACCTGATTTTTCTGATTTCTGGGAAGCTGGGCATTATGCATGGAAGATTTGGATTTACCATACTCTTGTGAATCGTGAAGCTCTTTCAAACAAACTTATTTTATACATAGATGCAGGGGCCTTATTAGTTCGTTGGCCAACAGCATGGATGCAAAAAGCAATAAATGCTGGAATCGCCTGTTTAGAAGATCCTCGTGAAGAAAATGATCGCTGGTGTGGCGATGCATTTTGTGAAGCTCTAAAGGTGACGGATGAAGAGCGTTCAAAAAATCAGATTGTTGCAGGAATTATTTGTTTTGTAGGTGGACACCCTGTACCCAAGAAATTTTTCGATGATGCATTCACATATGCACAACGCCGTGAAATTATTGTTGGACCACGTATTTCAGGTGTTTCAGCAAATGGAAAGTCATATGGCCATCGCCATGACCAGAGTATTTTATCAATTCTTGTCTATAGACAACAAATTCCTCTTGTACCTCTAGACACTGTATATTGTGATCATAGTATGCGCCGGACCTTCCAGAGTGGGAAAGCAATTTATGTGCACCGTGGAAACTTTCAGAAATCAATCCCCTTTCTTCCAGGAATTGAGGATGCTTTTGTAATTAACTTGGACCGGCGGAAGGATCGTATGGATAAATTCTGGGAAAGCCATCCAGAACTTGTTGACCGTGTAAATCGGCAGCCCGCCTATGATGGCCTTTCCATGGAGTTCACCGAAGAAATGAAGACTCTTTTCAAGCCAAATGATTTCTTTTGGAAGAAGGCGGTCACAGGCTGTGCAATGAGTCATTTAAGTCTATGGTGGAAATTGATTAATGAACACCCAGATATTCATAACTATCTCATTTTTGAGGATGATGCTAAAATGGAACCTGACTGGGAAGCTACATTAGGGGCATCAATGGCTCATGTTCCAGAAGATTATGATGTCTTATACTTGGGTGGGATTCTTCCACCCAATCGTGCCGGATTTGAACGTCTAATTGAACCTGTTACAAAGTATTATAGTCGTATTAAGGAAAATGTGATGTTTGGACAGCATGGACCGACTCGTTATTTCCATTCTTGTGCATATGCGTATATCTTATCTAGAAAAGGCGCCCTAAAGATTCTTAAAAACTTGGAGGCAAATAAGGGATATTGGACAAGCGCTGACCATATCTTATGTAGTCCATGTGATGTTATGAATCTCTATTTTTTAACACCTGTTGTCGCAAAGTGTTTCCAAGATTCGGATCCGGCCTATGCAAACAGTGAATTTAATAACTTTTCACGCATTGATAAATTTGATAGTGACCTTTGGAATAATGATGAGCGGTTTTCGGTGTCTGTAAGCAATGTAGAAGATGCTACAAGTATAAAAGGGCTTCTTCAAAAGATTTTTAACAAGCCAATAGCAAAAGCCCCTGTAAAACCTACTAGTCTAGAGCCTACAGTAAAGCCTCCTAGTTTTTTACCAATGGTACTAGATTCAAACAATAATGAACTTCCTGTAAGATTTATGCGACACAACGATCATAAAGTCAGTTTTTTAACACTAATTGAGACTGATTGGCTCTTCTATCTATTTGGAGGTCTTAAAAGTGTGACTATTGATATAATGGATGAAGGCGTGTTACCGACTGACTGTCCTATTGTCATTTTACAGCGCCCGTACATTGCTGCAATAACAAGCATACTTAATAAGTGGGATGCAAAAGGCGTGAAATTTAAGATTCTCCATTTAAGTGATGAAGCCGACACTCATATTGGTGCCCGTGACCCATTAGATGCTTATGCCTTAAATGGATGCAAGAGTGTGTTAAGATTTTACGTAAGAAATGACTTTCCTAAGGGAACCGAGTCAAAGATACAGATTATTCCCTTAGGATATAAGTGGAGTCCTTTAATAAATGATGAAACACCCCTAGCTAATACTCCTCAATTACCTTTCCGTGATATACATTGGTGTTTCTACGGAACAAAGTGGTGTAATAGAATGGAACATATGAAACCTCTTTTAGAATCAAAAATGGTCAGCTCATATGCATTTTTTGATAACTGGATGCACCCTGACAATTTAGCAAAGACAGAATATCTTAAGAAGATGATGTCATCAGTATTTGTTCCTTGCCCCGATGGAATTAACCCAGAGACCTTCCGAATTTATGAGGCGCTTGATGCAGGTTGTATTCCAATTATTATACATACTGAGCGGAATGATATGTGGTTTCGTTGGATTTCATCTCATGTACCAATTTTAGATATTAGTTCATGGGATAACGCAGTGCGAAATATGTATCAACTTCTTTCAAAGCCAGACACACTTGAAATATATAGAAATCAGGTACTAAAAAGCTGGGCAACATGGAAGCTAGTTCTTCAGGCGCAGACAAGATCGTGGCTTCTTAGTGAGACGCAGAAAAATTGAAGTCTGTTCCAAAAATATAAATCTTATCAAAAATGTTTTACCGCCTATTTGCAATGATTCTTTCGGCCTCCAAGCCTGAAAGGGTTAGTTTGGGTCGCTGGGGATATCATTGGAAAATTAATAAAAATCTGCAGAAATACTACGAATAAGTTAACAACACGCATACCAAGGCCTTTCTTGCTTAAACTTATTCCAAGAATCAACAGTGTGCGTTGAACCCATTGATTGATTACAGCGGGCACACAGCGGATACAGATTTTCTATAACTGTTGCACCGCCCTTTGATTCAGGAATTCCATGGCTTACATGGAAATCAAATACATTAATGCGATTTGAACACCAAGGTGTTAGACACTTATGTTCAAAGCGCTTTCCAATATGCTTTATCCACACGGCTTCACGGAGTGCTTTGGGAATTTTTTCTTTACGGGTCATTCTACCATACTTTTAGTAACAAGGGTTAAAGTGGAATAGCCTATTTGGTTTAGAATGTCCGAAGACTTTATCCCATCATATCTGAAAAGCCTGGAAGAGATCCTGGAAAATGGGGCCAGTGTTTCAGCACAGCCAGTGTTAGAGCCTGCAAGTTCAGAACCTGTAGTACCAACAAATAACCTCTCTCTTTCAAATATTGGCTTCGGCTCAATGTTTACAACTGCAACAAATACTAGTTCTAAGCAAAAGCTAAAGTGTATGCTAGTAAGCACTCACTGCCATCAATTCACAGGATATTCCAAGGTGAGCCACGGAATTCTTAGTGAACTCTCTAACCATTCGTGGATTCAGCTTACGCACTATGCCTTCCAAAAGAATACTGATGTTCCACCTGGATTTCGCCCTTATCCACCAAATGTTGATGTAATTGATGCAATGGCCCTAGAGAAGCCCGTACAACAGGGGTTCGGCTATCATGCCTTACCTGATACGATTCGCCGGAAGCGCCCTAATGTTGTTATTCTTTACAATGATCTAAGTGTCGTAAGTAAATTCTTGGAGGAGATTCGTAAGTCGGGTATTCAGCGCAACTTCCAGATCTGGGTCTACTGCGACCAGGTCTATACAATGCAACCCCAGATCTTCCTTGATGTTCTTAACCGGGATGCCGACCGTATTTTCACCTTTACGCCCTTTTGGAAGAAATGTCTAAAGGACCAGGGAATCACTCGCCCAATTGATATTCTCAGCCACGGCTTCAACGCAAATACCTGCTTCCCTATGCCAAAGGAACTTGCCCGAAAACAACTCCAACTTCCAAATGATATTTTCATTTTTATGAATCTAAATCGGAATCAGCCACGGAAGCGCTACGATATTCTTATTATGGCCTTTGTAGAACTTGTTGTAAAGTATCCTACGCGCCCCCTTTACTTACTTTGCATTTGTGACAAGGGTGACAAGGGAGGATGGTGGCTTTTTGAGCTCTTCCAGCGTGAACTCAAGCTACGGGCGGTTTCTCTTGAACTCTTTGGGAATCGGCTAATTATTACGAGCCAGAACATGTCCTTTAAGGACGAAGAGATCAATCTGTTTTACAACTCGGCCGATGTGGGAATTACCACGGCGGATGGAGAGGGCTTCGGACTCTGCCAATTTGAACAAATGGGCGTGGGGATTCCCCAGGTTCTTCCAGACATTGGGGGATTTAAAGAATTCTGTTCATCTAGTAACTCTATTTTAGTAAAACCTGCTGTCCGGTATTATGTTCCCAATGGATTTAGCCCTGTAGGTGGAGAAGCGCATGCATGTTTGCCACACGATGTTTGCCTTGCCATGGAAGAGTATTTGCTAAACTCTGAGAAGCGCTTAGCCCACGGCAAGACTGCCCGTGAAACTGTTTTAGAGTACACGTGGTCAAAGGCGTGCGAGCCCCTTCTTAAACGCTTGACAACAGCTCTTGAAGACATTGACACTAATGTCTAGCCAATAAAATAGGGAGTATGACACTAAATAAAATAAGGCGAGTTGTTGCATTTTTATTATTGGGTGTCGGCATTGTTTATATTGTATTATTTATTCAAGCCTATTTTAGCACAATTTCAGAGGGGTTTCAAGTGGGAACATCATGTCAACTAACATCAATCGGTGGTCGAAATACCTATTTATGTCCCGATGATAACTCTGCATATTTACTTGTTGCACTCGGAACAACTACTCCTGTTTGTTATACAGATCGAAATATCAACTATTCTACTATATATGATTCAGGAACTGGTCAAAATATTAAATTTTCTACTGCTATTGGTTCGGTCGGTTATACTTGTTACGATATAAATGGTGAGCCTCAATTTGATTCTACACGGGGTGTCTATTTACCATTTAATCCCATTATAGATAATGATTCTATGCCTAATAATGGAATAAATGATTATAATATTGGAGCAAATACTTTTATTAGTGGATATAACTCATTCGGTTCTGCCTACAAAAATACAGATGATCTAAGATCAACAGTAAGTACATTAGGTCTTGTAAATATAAAGTCCGTGCAGTCCAGACTTCAGACACTCTCTACGGGGTATTGTGCTACGGGTTTAACAATACATACAAATGCAAATGCATGTGGCGCAATAACATCTGCATTAAATACAACAGGAAGTATTATAAATGATAATTCAGATACTTCACTCTCTTTTATCAATAGTACCTTATACAAGAGCGCCAGCACAATAAAATATAACTTCTATAATAAATTTATGCAATCATTTTATACAAATCCAACTGTTTTTATAAGTAGCCCCCGCGTCGCAGAATATATGGGAAATAAATAATTTATATACAGAATGTGGAAGCCACTCTTAAAATATGGAGGGGTTTTTCTTTTAGGATTTATTGGTGCTTTAATTCTTGTTGTAGTTGTTATTCGCTGGGGAATACACCAACTATTTATATCCCGAGAGGGATTTCAAGCACCAAATGTAAGTGGAGGCGAAACTGCCGCTACATGTGCAATGATGAAATTAATTATTGAAAAATCTAAAGCAAACTTACAAAAGGCTCAGGAAATTGCAGATGCTGAATCTATTAAAAGACTTCAAGCCTCTCTTGATTCAATACAAGCTGAAATGAAGAAAACGGGATGCTAATAGATTAGTTAAATATACATGGAATAAATAAAGATAACCTCAAAGAAATCAGATAAGAATAGTATATTTCTTTAGAGTTTAATACTAAATATGGTGGCAGAACTAAAGCAATACCACTAAGGAGATCTAGAAATATTCTTATGAATAGAAAATAATACTGCAATGTACATTGCTCTGCTAGTTAGACAGTACATATATTATTTATATCCCGAGAGCTAAGTACATATGACTCTACAAGCTAGAATAATAAATAGCGCTAATCTATCTAAATAGAATCTATTCAGATAAAATAGGGCATGGGCTACAACCATATATGGCAAATTATATTAAAAGTACTTTTATGTATATCTATTTGCATATTAGGTATATTTTTATTTAGTTGGTCCAAGAAATATTTTGCTGAAGGATTTCAAGGCACAACAACTCTTGAGCCTGAGATACTTGGAACTGGAGTATATGGAGGAACAGTAAGTTCTACATATGAAAAAGGGGCCTCACAAACGAGTAGTGCTTCGAGTGTTCCAACTAACGTAGTCTTAATAAATCTTAGTGGTACTGCTGGTTTAAAATATTTTAAGTTTCAACTACCCGTAAAAATATTGGAAAATAACACTGTTGTTGGAACTGGAAAACTTTTTGCCTATAATAAGCCAACAAATGTTACAATTTTTGCAGAAAGTGGAACACCCTGGACTGTAAGTGGAACAGGAATTACTTGGGCCTCAGGTTCTGGTGAACGCCCATCATCAACTGTTTATAAAATACAAGCAGAATTTTGTGATATAGAAATAAATAAAGCTGATTCAAAATGTAATGCACCTAATATTGGTAATCTTCTTCCTGCTGAAACTCCTGCTGAGCAAAATATATATGATAATTACGAAATGTATAATATTGATAATCCTCCAACGCCTTCATATACTCAAATGCAAAAATACGATATGGCATCAGAACTAAGTAAGTTTGACACAGGTGCTGAAATTCCATGGGACTATGATAATCGCACATTTAATCCGAGTGATATTCTGTGGGGAAATATACACCCCAATGTATCACAGGAAATTTTTAGAACCGCCTATACACGAGATGTTTTAAAAAGTATAAATAATTTAGAATATGATGAATCATCAAAAAAATGGGAATATAAATCACTTATATTTGAACGTACATGGCGTGGTGACGATAGGAGATTTTTACCAGGAATTCAGACAGCTGAATTTTTAGCTGAAACAGGGATTGCAATTGTTGTAGGAGCTGCATATGCTAAACTTGAAGATTCTATTATGACAAGAACAAATTGGGGTAGAACGCAAACTGCAATGATAGATGCAGACAATGCAGGTGATGCAATGAGAAGACAAACTTATTTTGCTGCATTAAATAGTGGATTATCAAGGGCAGATGCAGAAGACTTTTCTAGAAGATATGGTCTTCAGCACTATAATGAACAGATGGCAATGCATGACTTAAATAGTGAAGAAAGGGCTGCATGTAGAGCTGAGTCAGATAGAATTATGGGCGCAACAGGTACTCAACAGCGTATAGATAATGATCGTAATCTTACCAGAATTATGGAGGCAAATAATGCAATGAATGCAAAGGCAGATGAGTTTAGAAATAGGTCTTTAGCACCAACAGCAGTAGCAGATACTGTAGCAAATAATGTAGAAGTTAGAAGAGCAGAAGTTACTAATGCAGGATCTGCACGCTCATTAAGTCTACCAGAGCGTCTATCAAGACCTCCTGAAGTAGATAGCAGAATGAGAGTGAATAGATCTGAATCAAGAGGGATTACATCTGCAATTTTAAGATGGATAGGATTTACTGGTGCTACAAAACTTGCACAATTATCTTCTGGAAAAATTGCCTTAAAACTTGCACGAGCCATCGGTTTTACACTAGCAGGTGAGGGACTTTTATGGGGGGCGGCAACTGCTATATGTGGTCCTTCAGCCGCTGTAACTGCAGGCACATCCTGTGCATTTCTCTTTGCTGCAGTTACAGCAATTAATGTATTTATAGATTTTTTTGTTATTGCCTGTTGCTCATTTGTTCCTGCAATTCTTGCAACCTATATTCCAGATGATGCTGTATGTCCAGCAGGATATTTTAATATTCATGATGCAATGGTTAAACTTCCTGGCGGTGAAGCTGGATGGCAAATTATAGGCGCAATACCAGGATTAGGTGATGGACTGAGTGCCTTTGGTCCTTATTTATGTAGTAAGGTTGAAGGTAGTCCTGCAGTTTTAACCGACGTTGTTTTAAAAAAGGAACGGCTCACACCAGGATATTTTTATGATTCGACGCTCTCTATCTTTTGTGATATAGATAAGGCTCCCATGCCTCCTCCAGGTACTCCAGGATATAATGATCTACAATTTAATGACTCTAGACGTTATACCGAAAATGCTTCTACACCACCTGCCTGGAGTGACAGTGGTATACCTCCAATTTGGGTAGACTTTGCCGATACTACTATGTTAAATAAAATGGCACAGTTTTATTATACATATTCAAGGCGCCTTGCAACAAATAACTATGATGGTACATATACATTTGAATATATAAGTAAATTTTATGGAATTATTGCTTCATCATTATATTCATGTGACGTACAGTGTGAAATTACGAGTGTAACATATTATCAAAATACAGGTGTTGAACAAACTAAGTATATTGTACCAGTTGATCCCGCAAATGAAACAACCTATCATGATCGGCGCTTCTATTTCTATCCTATACAGGTTGAAAATACAACGAAACCTGAAACTGATCCAGAGCGTATAAGTGCAAAGAATATAGAAGATATGTATAAAAGAAAAGGCTATAGCTTTAAAACATGGGAAGAAAGAAAAAACTTAGTAAAGGGAAGCGATAATAATTTAAATGATCTCATGACAGATAATCAAAAACGATATATTGTAACTGCCTGTACAAATAGTGATGGAACTGCTCCAAATGCTGCAGAAGTAGATTCAGAGGGTGCATATGTTGGAGATGCACTCATATCTTTAGGAGATTATAGTCCTACTCCTAATTATTACCCGCCTGTTGTAAGTATTAATAGTTCTATGTTAATTAGTTTAACGAGTGCTTATACAATAGTTCCAATAGATTTAGAGGGGCAAACTAGTAGTAAACTTTTTACCTATAATAATCCACTTATAAGTTTTATTGAAACGTATAAGGATACTAATGGAACAGAATACAATGCAGATACTGTAACTGGAGTTGAAATTGATTCTAGTAATAATATACAAAATCCTGGAAACACCTTTACAGGAACAGTTACAGCATATACAAATTCAACTCCTCAAAAACTTACAATACAAATAACTCGAAATACTATAGCATCAGGTTCTAAAAACTATCGAATAACTGTAGCTACTCGTTCAAGTGGCGCTCGACTTCCAATGAATGATAATGGATGTAGTGCTATTAGAAACAGAGCATTTAGATCTGGTCAGAGAGTATCAATTCCCCCTACAGACCATGATGCTCCTCAATCACCATCATTTACAATTACAACGCCATCAACAACACCAGTAACATGGAACTCTTTTAATTATGAAAATACTAAAAATAATCCAAGTTATCGCACCGGTTTTAATACAGCAAAAATATGGGAAGAAAACTATATAGGACAAATAATGTCAGATTCTGTACGTGATAGAACAATTCTACAGGGTACTGCAATGGGATATGTTGGATTCAGATTTAACTGGGGAATGATTCCTGTTGGTGCATTATTTACACAAGGTGTTTTGAGTACAAACTTTGATCCAGATTGGTCAATTGCATCTCTTTGGTCATGTAGTTACCAAGATATGATACAATCATTTGGAACCTATACTTCAAATGGTGAAATTATAACAATTCAGACAGGTACTAATAATAGATATTTATTTATTAAAAGAGGCCCACTTATAAAATTTGCTCCAGGATATACTCCCACAATTGACAAAATGATTATTAATCTAACTCAAACTGATTGCATAAATCGTAATGCAATTCGTTCTGCAATTAAAACTTATAATACTCAAAATGTAACTGAACAGGTAACAAAAGTATTGAAGATTGAAACAGATAGTAAAAATAAACAATGTTTATATCTTTTTCAAACAGTTCCCTATGATGCCACAACAAATGTAAGAACCCTAAATCGTCCTACAAATAAGGCAGTAGTAGTAAGATATAACTATTCAGATAGTCAATATTCCTTAATACAAGGTACAAACTTAATAAATACAATATTAAATTCTGATGGCACCTATAGCCCATCACCACCAAACTTTACATTATCTATTGCTGCGACTGCTTTTCCAACCTCTGGTAATGTCTGGGATGCTATAATTAAACCAGCTAATACAATACAGGTACGTGAAAGTGATATAGAATTTACTCCAATTACAAACCTTACACGCGACGGTTCAAGTGACACTACACATAGCTATAACTGCGACTCACCAGCCATAAAAAATCGCTTAATCGTACAATTTAATGCAAAAAATAAACTAAATCCTAGAATAACTACAATTAATAATAGCTACGTACCTTCAACTGGTGTTAAAAATGGAGATGGAACCTTTACTTGTATTTATGATGCAAATGTCACAACAATTAATGATAATAGGGGTACATCTAGAACAGACCCTGCTTGTATAACAATGACCTTAATTCCTGCAAATGATTCACAACGTGCACTCTATGATTTATTAGAGGATAATTATCCATCAGCCTATGTGTACCAAGCAGTTCCAAAACCAAATCAATGGATTGATATTCCTCTTCCACTTGTAGCAGAAAAGAATATTTCACGTGGTACCAATTGTGAAAGCATGTCAACTTGCCAACATCCAGATATAATTTCAAATCTTGTAAATCAATTCAATAGGCAAATGGTCGATGGAAAAATCATGAAAGTTAGAAAGGCCTATACGCCATCAGTAGGTTCAAATGTATGCGATTTTGAAGTCGAAATGCTCCGAATAATTCCTGGAAGAAACACCTCAATTATCCAAAAAGAAAGTATACGCATGCCTCTAATAGCAACTCCTGGAGATGATTGCAAATGGGATTTGAATATGACTGGTTCAAATATTCCAATACCTGATACTGGTCTTTCCTTAACAAACTCTGCCTCTGTTGCCCTACTAGATAATCCTTATATATGGTCTCCATCTTATTTAACATCTATTAGACAATCAATTAATGGTGCTTTACTCAACTATTTAAATATAGATGTAAATAATATTCTTTCAAACGCCACAGTTGCAGTCAATAGACAGGTAATCAATGTATATAATACAGTTATGACGGCACAGTACTTAACACACCCTGATCCAACATGTAAGCTAAAATGTAGCGATAGCAATGTAGTACAGGCAATAATTGATAGATACTACGCTGATAACTATCCTGTATCTCAATATGGAGTTCAAAGAGCCCAAATGATGGAAATAAGACGTGTTGGAACCTATACAAGTACTCAGTGTCAAATAGAATTTATAGAAAGAATTGATAACTATAAAAACTTCATTTCATCGGTGATCTTTAGTTCAGATGCTTCTAACCCTGATGCAAAATATAATACAAAATATTATTTAAGACAATACCAATTTGATATGGTGCCAGAACAAGGTGAATGTGCCCATAATATGGTACCGATTACAAATCTCGTGGGCTCTAACGCACTATATAGACTTGATATTAGTGGAAATGGTCTAGCAATTATGTCAGATTCATCTGTTGTATCAAAATCACAATCAGATCTATATTCATATACAGGAAAAGATATTGATTGTGCAAATACTAATGTATTGAATGCTGTTGTTAATAAATATAATGCTGTTCCTGCCTTTTATAATACAAATAAATTTAATACTATAAAAAATATTTCAACTGTTTTTAATCGGCGAACAAATATATGTGAATATAATGCAACAGCCACAAAGTGGTTTAAGAGTCGAATTAATAATTCATATTATGAATTACCAAATCAAAAGATTACATTAGAGGCCCAATGGGGTTCATACAATCCGAGAAAAGCATTAATCTATTCAGATCTTGTGGCAGTTCAACCAGAAGTACTGGCAGAATATGATCCCGCCCAAATTACAGTGAGATTAGATGCAAATGGTGTTTATCAAGCTTATAATAGTATAGGTAATACAATAACTCTACCTTATACATATAATCTTCCCGTTGCGTACGATAGATCCAGAGTATCTACAATACGGTTCAACTGCACTAATGGTATGTGTAGCTTTAGTTAATCTGCGAATTGTGCAACAAAATTATTTCATCCTATAAAATAGTATGAAATGGTGGAAGATTCTAATATGTATAGTTGTTTTTATTTTAATATTAGGAACTGCATACTGGTATTATAATAGTCTAGAAACCAAAGAGGGATTTGATGCTGATGCGCAATCTGTATTGGCAAAAATTAATCTTGTATACCCAACTCATGTGAAGGCTAGAGATACTTCTACATCATATGTAATTTTTGACCCAAGTGCTGCCTATTTACAGGCAGATATTTATGCGCAAGAGTATGCACTTCCTTTAATACAACTTCAAACGCGCGAAGCAGAATTTACAAATACAACACTTAATGATTTATTAACAAAAGAAGTAGATATAACAACTTATGTTACAAAAAATGAACCTAATCCCTTTGAGAATAATAATCCAAAATATGACGTAAGATATTCCGTTTTAAGGTATGTTAATTATGATGAACCAAATATTGATATTGATACTTACAGAAATATACGTAACTATGAAAGACCTGACGATAGTAGTGCAGAAAATACTCAAGCTATAAATGCTTTTTATAGAGCAAGAGATAAAACTTTTATGGAAAAATATAACTTTACAAATACTTTTTATAATCATCCTATGGCATTTATTTTCACAAATGCAAAACCTAATGTGGCCCATATAAATTGTGCAACATCTTATCAAACATATGATGATACTCATAGTTTGCAACCATATATAAAAATGCGTATCGTGGCTGGAAGTAATCCACAATTACAGATTGCAGAATATAATGCAGGGACTACAAATATTCCTTTCAAACATTATATACTATCCAATTTTTTTACAAATGCATATGGTCAAATTTGTGGATCACGTGGTCGGATGAATAACTGTAGATTTGAAGACTGGTCAAAATCCTTATTTAATGCCTGGAACTATGCAAAAGGTACACAAACTAATAAACTTTGTGCTTCTATAGCAGGAGAAAAAGATGGAACTGAAACTAATAATCCAGGTCCTGGAATGAATACTAATATTTTAACAAATCCATTGGCTTTTACTCTTAAATCATTTATGAAAACTCCGTCAGATATTGTAAAAGCTATGATAAATGATTTTGTTACTACAAAGGGTGTAACACCACGCGGCGATTATGATTATTCTAAAGAATATTATAGAGATGCGACTACTAATATGCAACTTTCAGATTCAAAATTATTATACAGAACAGTACCTATTATTGGAACAATATCTGATGATAATAAGCTTGAAATAAGAAAATCTATCCTTTATTCAATGTATTTTAATTTTACAGACACATCTAAAATATCACAGCAAATATATGTAGGATCTGATCCTCCTTGTAATTTATATATGTTTGTAGATTGTTCAGGAAAGGAAGAATTTATTTATACTAGTGGTACAACAACTTTAAATGCAGAAAATGTAGCATATAATCAAATAAAGAGAGTACTTTTAACTGATGAGATGCTAAAGGTTCTTCCCTATCAAACACGTGAGTATATTCGTAGATGGGCTTTAAAGCGCAGAGCGCGAATTCTTCAATGGTATATTCAAAAGTGTAATGCTATAACAACAACGAGGGATGATTGGTGCGAATTACACAGTGTGTTTAACACCGTTCCACGACCTAACCCAACAACAACTTTACAACAACGATATTGTTGTGCAGTAAACTCAAATACTGCATTTTTTGGACAGAGTAGTTTTACTTGTAAATATCAGATGGAGGGTGCAGCTGGGGGTCTGCTTAGTGATGATTATCGTTTTAAAATAAGTAGATGTAATGAATATCCAGATACTTCTTATCCAGAAATAAATAGGCGTAGTTATAATGAAGCAGCCACAGGTCCCACAGGAGCCACAGGTGCCACAGGTGCCACAGGAGCCACAGGAGCCACAGGAGCCACAGCTTCATATGATGTCGCCCCCAAATTTAACATGATGAGTACTCCTATTACTGCACCTGCAGTCTACATAGTTAAAAGCAATGCAAGTTTTACACCAACTTTTACAGCAGATTCAACCAGCCCAGGAACTTATAAAAATACAATTAGTATTGATACATCACAAGCATCTTCACTCGTGTTTTTATCATATAAAGATATTTATGTAAGTGTGGCCAGTTTAACAACTCCAGCAAATTCATATGGAGCACAAATTAAAGATTATTCAAACGGAACTCTGAACCTTAAAAATATAACTGCAAATTCAATCTCTATAAGTGGAATAATTACTCCAAGTGCAACAACCTTTACACTACCGCCTGATTTTTATACAGTATCTTACACAGATAATAGTGAATTAACTAAAGAATCTACAAATACAACAACAATAACTGCACTACCAATTACTCCTACAATTAACGGTTCAGTAGACCTACAGATTCCACGTGATAATAACATGTTAACAATCTTTCCAACTAATACAAATGTCTTAGTTAGAAATACTAGTAATCCACGTGCAAACTTCATGGGTACAGTTTCAACAATAGATATGCAAACATCCACACTGTATGCAAAAATGACAATTAATAATATTCAATCTATTAATGGAACATTTACAGACAATGCAATATATGCGATTCTTGTAACAAATGCTAGTTCCACAGCTCGTTACTGGTTAACAACACAGGAAAAGAGAATAATACTTAATATGATTGCACAAAAATACTATGAATTAAGTAATGGCACTAAAAAAATGCAAACGATTTTTGATGTTTATCAAGTAGGCGATACAATTTTTGATATTCGTTATTCAACATATGAGCGCAATATTACTGATACAGCAACTATACAGACAAAAATGACTGATTTAACAACTAACTATCAAACATATCGTACCTATAACTTATCAGAGGATCAATTAGCACAGCTAGATCAATCATATGTAACAGATATGATAGAATTAAATAGAAAGCTTGATAAGGCCGTTAAAGGAGTAGGAACAGGATGTGGTGTTAGTGCGCAGTATATAGTAATAAGACGTACTGATGTAAATAGTAGTACAACAAAGGCACTTGTGACAGATCTTTCTGGCATCCAACTTTCACAAGTAATTGTAATTGATAATACAGGAAATAATGCTGCAATAAATTCTCTTGTTAAGTCAACAAGTACTTATACATATGATTTTGAAAATGTAAATTCATATTTGTATATAAGCCCTCCAAATTGTACTGTCGCCGCCGATGGATCTATAAAAGATTCTGCATTGAATGTAATGGCAACGGCTGGCACATGTAGGCCTGTAACTCAAACTGGAACTGGCAGTAGTATAACATATTCCGCAATTAACTGCATTAGAGATAGTGCAAGTGGAACAATTTCTGTGAAACGCCCTACCAATAATGATGGAGATACCGTTGCGGTAAAATCTGTAAAATTAAATAGAAATCAATCGCTCGTTGATGGAGCAGTAAATCTAATAAATCCAACTACTACCACAGATAATACACCGGTAACAGAAATTTCTGCTGATACAGGAACCCTTACAAGGGTTGATAGACCAGTAACTCTAATAGATCCAACTATTAACAAATATAATACACGGGTTATGCCATACTATTTTAGAACTGAAACTTCTGCTCATACAGAAACTGTTACAATAGATTTAGGAGCTAAGACTGACATTGTTAAAGTACGTTTAGTCTTTCCAAAAGGCTATCGTAGTACAGAAATACCGAATTATGAAGTAACATTTTTAGATTCAATGAAAAATATAATTACTGAAAATCCTAAAGAACCCTCTTCACTTGCTCTTAAAAAAATAGGACGAAGAAATCCAGGATCAGATGCCTTAGATATTGATTGCTCTAAGTCGCCACAAGTAGATGGATGTCCTACTGATTTGCTAAGTCCTTACATGGTTGCACGATTTTATGCAACTATTGATAGTACATATGTTTATGGAAATCCAACAGCTTCATTAAATGCTTTAACATTTACAGGATATTCAACAGGTATTAATGCAGCGTTAACCTTTAATCCAATGTACAATGCAGGATTCATTTTAAATACTGTAAATGGTTCAGGAAATATAAATTACAACCCTATAATTTCATATAACAGAAATGTTCCTATTGTAAACCCAGCAAGTATTTCGGGTAATTTATGTACATATAACGATGGTAAATTTTTAATAAATATTATGCGTGATTATATGAAAAATATTCCAACTAATAAATTCTTATCACGTGCAGATATTAGAACTCTTACTGTACCTTATGAACCTAGAATTTATTCTTATAATGTTGTAAAGATTGTTGAAGCTGGACAAATTTCACCAGGTAAATATGCAATTAAGTGGCAAGAAAAACGTACAAATTTATCAACAAATGTAAAAGATTCAGTAATCGATCGTATGGGTACCTTTATCTATACAGTAAATCAATCAAACTGGGCAGCAAATGATATAGTTTATGATATTGCAAGTTCTAGTATTTATATGACTGTACCATCAGGCGTAACCTATACAACTTGCAATATAAATGTCCCAGACCTACTTCCAGCAGAAGCAGACTCTCTAGACAATGCAGGAGGAGTTTGCCCAAATGCAAAATGTTCAGATACAAATGTGATTAATAACCTAGTTCAGAAATATAATGATTTATCTGGTTCAAAAATTAATAAACAAATATTACGTGTTACAAAAGCAGTAACTGTTTCACCAACACAATGTGATTATGAAGTATATATGCAAAAAAGTACTGAACCTAATACAACAGAACTAAAAAAGATTAGCATGAACCTATCGGTTAGTGCGGGTGCAAATGGATGCAAATATAATTGGGACCAATCAAATATATTAGCTGAATCCGCTGGACAATTTATACAACCAAATACACCATTTCTTTTACATGTTTTTAATTACGTTACTGAGGTAATGCAACCTTATGTTAATAAAATAACAGATATTCAGACAAACCTAACAGGGCTTATAAATAAAAATACAATTAATACTGATTATGCAAGTTACATAAAGGATACCTATGGAGCCTATGGGCAAATTAAGGACCTTGCAGGATGTAATGCTGTTGATAATAATGCTAACAACGCAAAATGTTATTCACCAAGAATTATGAATGAATTTATGAAAACCTATAATAATGCAAATAAAGGATCTAGTATAATTCAACAAATTACACACGCTGGAACTGCATCAGATAGTGAATGTGATTATGTTATTAGTGTAGGAACTATTACATACATTAATGGGCCAAGTGCTACTATAGAATCAAATGGAATAACCAAAGTTATTCGTGCAAAGATGAAGAAATCTATAGATTGTTATTTTAGTGTTGATACTACATATAACAGTGGCGGATATACAGGTGGCCTAATAAATAATACACTGCCAATGACTACTCTTAATATTCGTGCATTAAAACCTGTTGCCTTAGATCAAACACCGTGGACCACACCCATTACCTTAGGTACACAGACTGTTGAACAACTACTTGATTTAACATCAAGCTCAATAGTATTAAATGTACCTCGATCAAATTCCTATATTACTAATACTCTTGTTCAAGTAATAGACATGAATAATTCCAATAATAAATTTAATGCAACTATAGGCACCTATCAAGCATCTAGTGTAAATCCTTCTGCGCAAGCAACACTTACTCTAAACAGCATAACTGCTCTAACAGGAACTTTCAATACAGCAAGTAAGTATACAATTCGTGCAATCCCTCAAAATGGAGTAACTGCATCAGGAATTCCTGCAGTTGAAACAATTGACTATGTTGACTGTACTTCACCTTATGTAAATAAATTATTACCGAATATTGGTCAAAATAGTAGTAGTCAAATGACCAATGTGAGTGCAACTGTTTGTCAAATAAATGGACAACAATATAGATTTGAAAAGGGGCCAGGTACAATAAACTCATTAAATGTTGCTAGATCAGTATCTGGGCTAACTGGAAGTATATCTAATGCAAGAAGTACACTTGATACTACAAATGTCGATACTTCAACTGTATCTTCAATGACTTCTGCAGATGCTCAAGCACTCTATTCAAGTATAGATACTAGTGTTAACCCTATATATGTATCTGCCAATAAATGGGATTTTCGTGTAAATATATCTGATACACTAACTTTTGGAGATACCTATAAACGTATAACCTTTTATAAGGATATATCTAATAGAAATCGCATACGCCTTATAGAAGATGCCCCAGCGTCTTCTGGTTTCGCCTTTTTCCAATTAAATCCAATTACTGTTTCAGATACACAGACTCTAGTAGCAAATGTTGCCAGAACTTGGTGGAATACACAGTATGCGATTGCAAGCGCTGACCAAAATAAAAGTATAATTGGAAATATAACAGGTTGTTGCTATGATGAAAATAATATTACTAGCACTATTATTTTAGTTGCAAATGCATGCGATTATGGAATTTATGGACCAACAGATGTTCGTAATGGTCCAAAAATAAGATATTTTTCTACAGAAATTAGAAAAAGATATAATACTTCTGATATATTTGTATATTCAATGACTGAACTACAAGCACTACCAGCTGGACAAAAACAAATAACCTTTGCAAGTCCAAACTTATATACTAAAGATACTGATTATGATCCATCAAAGGATTTAAATACACTACTAAAAGTAAGTAAATCTTTCAGATATTTAAGATTTAGTGTACAAAAGACACCTGTTTCAGATACATATAGTCAGGCACATGGAATTGGCGGAGGCGGTGGCGCAGAAATTCTCCAAATGAACTTTTATAGAAAAAAGACAAATGAGGAACCTGATAAGACGACGCCCCTTATATTCAATTATGCAACATACTCTGTTGATAATAT
>Ga0304728_1000478_pt1 | contig 34052 bp, 33 predicted proteins | sample C_130625_MF_Meta_FD_190476 | JGI IMG/M metagenome (GOLD analysis project Ga0304728, IMG submission 190476) | Freshwater microbial communities from Lake Croche, Canada to study carbon cycling - C_130625_MF_MetaG (v2) (version 2) | ecosystem: Environmental > Aquatic > Freshwater > Lake | place... | reverse complement strand
TTCTTGTATTTTTGTAACAATTTCTACGGGTACAAATTCCCATGCGCTATTGTAGACATTTCTTATGATTTCTTTTTCTTCTGGTGTTTCTGTTCCAGTATATAAAACAAATTTGGGTTTTCCTGCGTCTCCCTCATTTTCAATTAATTCCCATCCAGATCCTGTTTTTCTTATTTTAAATTCAGCATATCCATTGGCCTCTAATATTAATTTTAAAATTCCAATACCTTCTATGGTTCTGAAATGACTATATAATAAATGTAATCCTACGTTTTCCTCATTTGTTAAGTTCTCTAATACTTGGTCAAATTTTGGACTATATGTTTTTAACGTTTCTTTTGACAAATATTTACTTTTTCCGGTTTCCTCGTTTATTACACTCACATCCTCTAACGCCTTTTTAATTCTAGCCTCGTATTTTGTCTCTTCTGCACCTGCTATTTCTTCTTCATCTTCCTCTTTGGCTTCTTCTTCATCTACTGGAGCATAAGAATCTGTGAGTTTACGGTCTGAAACAGGAACCGCATCAAATACGTTTTCAGAGATTTCGCCTTCTCCTTTTACGTTTGGAATAGGACGCTCTATGGATGCAGGGAAAGTAAAATTACATGCTGCCCTAGAAAAAATACGATAAGTAGATGATATTTGATAAAGTTCTTCTTTGTTTTTTACAGATAATTTCTTCTTCTTATTTTTGGATTCTCTATCTGCTTCCTCTTTTCGTATTTTCTCATAAATACTAAACTGTGATGGACTCATTTCTGATTTAACTACATGATATAGTTCTCCTGCATCGGTTTTTACAAAACTAGGTAATAATTGTTCTTGTGCACTTCTAAAATAAGAAGTTAATCCTAATATGCGTCGCTGAAAAAGATTTATATTTTTAACTTCTCCAGTATCAGCATTAATAAAGGAACCAAAAAAGGCATCGGGGTCGTCGGGTAATGCTTTATAATTAGTAACTTTAATAGAACCTTTTTGTACTTCTAGGCCATTTTTACTTAAAATACTGAGAATTCTTTCTTGAAAGTCAAAATCACTAATATTTCCGGTTTCATCTAATTTAACACCATCATATTTATCAAATACAGCACCACCTCCCTCGTATAAATCTTGAGGACGTTGATAATTTTCTTCAGCGATATGCTCTACACCTACAGGTTCTGTAGGTTGTGGCAGTTTTGTTTTTTTAGCTTTTTTAGTTTTATTATGGGCACCACCACCTATTTTTGCCTTATCCTTTTCCTTATCCTTTTTTTTAGTGGCCGGTTCAGCTTTTTTTGCCGGTTCCGGGTCATCCCTTTTAGCCGGCTCAGCCTTTTTTGTACCCTTTAAAGCCCCTCGTTTTTTAGTATTTACAAAACCGAACGGGTTTCTAGTAACCGTCAAGACATTTCCGTTGTATTCTACAAAATCATAGGTTTTAAAGTTCTCCTTATCAAACATATTTAAAATAGTATCCGTATTAATTTTATCTGATGTTTCTACATTAATAGTAAATGCCCAGCTTTTAATGTAACCTCGTAATATATTAAACAAAATACCTATTTCGTTTGGATAATTAATAATGGGCGTACCAGATAAGAGAACAATTCTTGCATTCTTAGCATTCATTAAGTATTCATACAAAATATAAGAAATCGTTTTTGATTTATTCTGTTTTACTTTATTCACAATACGACTTACAAAGTTATGTGCCTCGTCAATTATTACAACAGTATTATCAAAAGGATTACGTGTTTGGTCACCAGATATTAAATTCAATTTATTCATATTAAGTCCATTATAGTTTATATCAGTATACTTGGTACGAATCATCTCATTTAATTGCTCATCTAAGGTTTTTTGGTCTTCCGATGATAGTTCCGAAAAATTGGGTGGTTTGGTTACGTTTACTAACCATGCACCTCTATGTTTTTTTATGTATTCAGTAGAAAGCGAAAGAGCCTTAGATAATATTCCCACATAATCTGGTTTTCCGTCAACAGAAACAAATTCCCAGAACTGATTCTTTTTGTACAGGTCATCGCCGCATTTTTTCATCTCACTAAAAAAATTGGTTTTTAATGACGCAGGTGTTAAAACAAAAACGCGTTTGTTACTCTTCATGCCCTCAGCAATCGCAATAGAACTACACGTTTTGCCTGCACCTAAACCGTGGTAAATAAGTAATCCTCTATAGGGGGTATACAAATTTAAATAATCAACTATGACTCTTTGATGTAATAATAAATCAAATTCATCATTTGACGAACGTTTATCACAAGAAACAGTTTCATCATTTTTCAATAAATCGGCTCTGTATTTTTTAAATATTTCTGAAAGTTTTTGAACAAATATTTTACGATTATTCATATAAAAACTTGACGTAGCTAATATCCTCTTTTCTCTTTCTTTTGGTAATCTATCTGTTACTTTTACAGTGTTTATAATTGCCGTTGTTAAATCTACGGGGAGTTCAGGTTCATCCACATTAGCTTTGTTCGCTTTTTTAGGTTTTCTCCCGCGTTTAGGCTTTTCTAATTTGTCCTTTTCCTCTTCTACAATGACAGTCTCAGCTTCAGTTGCTTCAATTAAGCGTTTTAAACCTTCTTCCTCATCTTCTCCATCATCATCACTTTTACCTTCACTATCACCTTCACTTTTACCTTCATCCTCACTATCCAAGTCTTCAGCTGTCTCACTAACCTTGCTTTTAGTAGGTAATTGAAATTGAACTTCACGTATAATTAATTTTTTCCCAGTTTTCTTAGGACCTTCATCTGATGCTTTTTCCTCCTCTTCTAAAACAACTCTAGGTTTTAGAAGTTTTAATTCAGGAGCCACATCAGCATATCCAGTATGAATATTATGTAAAGCCAATCTATTAAATATATTTTCTCTGTATTCGGCACCCTTTCTTTTATTCACAATTTTAACTACAGTTCTTACGGGTTCATCCTCATCTTCAAATTTTTCTTCAACTACTTTAGCTTTCACACCTGTAAAATTTATTTTAAATGTAGGTTTATTGGACAAATCCGGTTTACTTTCTAGGGTGACTAAAGAAGATAATTCCTTTTTTTCCATGAATAACACAATATATATATATAGTATTCTTATAAAATATATTCTAGTAAGGGAACCCAATTTTCTTATTTAGAAATGGGGGGAATGAGAAAAATTTGTAAATTACAATCTTAATTTACAAATTTAAAGTAGTAAATTACAAATAAAATGTAAGTATTCTATAAATGAACATAATTTTTTTCCTTCTTAATAAATTTTTTCAAGAAGAATATATTAATGCAGGAATATTAATTGTAATAGATTTAATAGAAAATTTATTAAAAATAAATGGAATATCCTTTATAACTGCGAATATAATTAAAGGTATTGAAAAAAGAAACCTTTCTATGACACAACAATACTTTCAATATTTCATCGGAATATCCTTTGTTTTTATAATATTCTCTGCAGTTATAAGTTATTTACAAAACAATCTTTTAACAAAATTATCTCAATGGGTGAAGCGCGAATTATTAAAAATAATTTTCATGACAAATAATGAGAATTTTAGTGATGTTAATTTTGTAGAATTTATTTCACCCATAACAAGAATTTCAAATGCTAGTTATATTGTTTTTAATACTATTTTATTATTTATCATACCATCTTTATCTTTTTTATCTATTATAGCACTTTATTTTTTATATAAAGATACATATTTGGGTTCTTTCTTTATTGTTGCAAATTTCATTATATTTATATATATTTGTTTTTTCTGGAATTATTTATTAGATTCTAAAACCCAACATGAAGAAATATTAAATGACAATGAGCGATACATAATTAACTTATTAAATAACATTGATAAGGTAATCTATAGAGGACAAGCAGTTAATGAAATGAATACATACAAGACCAAAGCCGATGAAAATATAAATAGGTCAATGGCCTTTTATTCTACAATGAACAACCACTCTTTAGTTTTAAATATATCAATTCATATGGTTATCTTCATATCCATTGGTTATATGATTCATTTAATCATGGATAAAAAAATGGACTCTACTACTTTTATAACCTTTTTTACTATTTTGTTGTTTTATCGTGATAGAATGAACAGTATATTTGGAGAAATACCAGAAATATTAGAATTTACAGCAAGATTAGTCTTTGTTTTAGGTGAATTTAAGAAGATGTTAGGCAATGAACAAATAATAGACTTAAAAATTTATGATGAGCTTTCAGTTCCATTCAATAAAATAATATTAGATAATGTATCATACACATATCCTAACTCGGATAAATACATATTCAAAGATTTAAACCTTACCTTAAATATTAATAATAATATCATAGGAATAACTGGTTTGTCAGGTAATGGTAAATCTACTATTGCAAAATTATTAATTAAAATGTATCAACCGACAGATGGGGAAATTTATATTGATAATGTAAATATTAAACAGATAGACCCAAATTATATTCGCGAACATATCACATACGTAAATCAAAATTCCAAACTTTTTGATAAAGTTGTTGTAGAGAACATGCTTTATGGTTGTAAAGATTTGGATAAATGTAAAGGACATATGGATGAAATTATGAAATATCCTAAGATTGCGCAGTTATACCGTGATGTAGATATTTATAATAAGAAAACAGGGTCATTAGGAGAGAAAATTTCCGGTGGCCAACGTCAAGTTGTTAATGTCATTAGTGGACTAATTAATCCTACAGAAATATTAATTTTAGATGAACCAACTAATGCTTTGGACGCTGAATTAAAAAAAGAATTAATAGGAATAATAAAGGATTTTAAGAAATATAAGAAATGTATTATAATAATTAGTCATGATAAAGATGTATTTTCTTTGTTTGATGAGAACATTGTTGTCTAACCCCCTTCCTTACAAATTATCTATGGATTGTAAGTAGTTTCAAGTAAATCGTATCATTAGAAAGTAAAAGGAGGGGGTAAGGGGGAACCTTGGTTCCCCCTAGTTGTTGTAAAAACCTATCGGTATATATTTTTGAAAAAAACCTATCGTTGTATTTTCACTTTCTTTTTGTATCATCAAAGGATAAAATATATAGTTAATAGGAAATTCAAAGAAATAGGACATTTTTCTTATAAACAAGTTATAAAATGACATTGTACATATGTCGGTTTTCTCCTTTTTTATACCATGCAAATGTTTTAATTTATTTAAATCATCTTTATGACAAATCTTGTATTGAAGAACTTCTCTTTCTTTACAATTATTTATTTGACCAGCATGTAGTACATCACAATTAAATAAAAAAACAGTACCTGTATATCCGGAAATATTATGAATGTGTGACCAGCAAAGTGGATAAGTAATATTACTAGCTGGACAAATTGACAGTAAATCGCCACTATATTTATATAATATTGCAGTAAAAACTGGATAATCTGTTTTATAATTATATTGACTTGATGTCACGTCTCTATGAAATGTTGACAAAGATACATTATTTATTTTATACACATAGTCAATAAAGACATAATCTTGCGGCAACTCATTTAAAATATCATTTTCTAATTCTTTACTAGGAAACAAAGTGGTTTTTTCAGAATATAATGGATTATAAAGTAAACAAAATCCGTCTTTTGATAGAGTTCTCCATTTTGAAGAATCTATACTAGTTTCATTTATTTCTATTACATAAAACAGAATATACATAATGAATACGATAGCTAGAATTAATAATGTTTTATATTTCATATATAATACATTAAAGACATTGACAGTGTGCTAAAGCAAAACAGATTCCCACATTGTAACTACAGTTATCAAGTAAGAAGTTAAAACATTAAAACATTAAAACATTAAAAACATTAAAAACATTAAAAACATTAAAAAGACAATTTCAACTGATTAATAACTGTGTTTAGTGTATTAATTATCATTACGTTATATCTACGTTTTGGTAAATCATTAATTACTCCAGTTAATGTATTTATTATTGCGGAAGAATTTTGGAGAGTAGTTAAATGTGATACTTGGATAATTATGTTATTAAGTAATGAAATAGTAAAATAAATAGGTTTTCTTCTTGTAATAGAAACAATAACATTATATAAATCATTTATAATATTCATTATTTGTCCATGTTCGGAAACTGGAATTGGTGGTGTAGGGGGGTTAGGTATGGGTAAAGGATTAGGTATTTGAACCGGTAAAACATTTGTCTCATATTGACCAGATACGTTTCCAGGTGGACTAGTATTAAATACTATATCAGTTGCACTAGTTTTATCATCTATGGATAATCCAATAGAAAATTTAGTACTGGCTGACCATACCAAACATGTAAAATGACCAGTAGCTGGGGAAAATCCGGGTTTAGAAAAATCATAAGACGAAATCTCATTATACCATGAGTCCACCGCTAATTTTAATAATGTCATAACATCCATTCCATAACCTTGGAAATAAGCCAAATTTTCCCCATAAAGAGGAGAACCACTGTGTTGGAATAAATTATTTGTTAATAAATAATTTGACCAATTACCTGAAACTACTGCCATATCAGTATCCCATGTTAATGGAGGTGCATGGTTTAAATTCCTATAATTATTCACATAATTAGTAATTTGTGTTATCTGCTCGCTTGTGAGAATAGGTTGAACAATTGTCATTATATAAATTATTAACATATTCCTAAACATACATAGTTTTTATAATAGGTTTACAATAATTACTACTGCAATCACAGAGTTAGAGTATCAACTCTACCTCCCCAATTTGCTTTTATTTTATATAAATCAATATTCGGATAATATTCTATTATTCTAGGAGTTCCGGTTTTATAGTAATCCACTGGCTCTGTTCTCATCCATCCATCATAGTCGTCTAATAAAACATTCGTATCGTCCGTGTTGAATATGTAATCTTCCTCAAAATTCACTGTTTTAAATAAAAAACATTTACTTTCTTCGGTATTTTTTTTAGACAATAAAAAATTGGCGTTTTTATTTATAATTTTTTGAGAATAAATACCTATATTCATAGAAAAATGCCGGTTTATTTTTAATGAAGTCAGGTTCTCTAGATTAATATTTTTTAGTTTTTGAAAAAAGCTATCCCCGACTAAACATGTATCATGTAAATAAAAGTAATAGTCATCAGTATTTTCACTACATAGTTCTAAAAGTGTTATTAAACCTGTATAATCTATAGAATTATGATTACAATAAATATAAGTAATATTTTCTTCCGGTTTTACAAGATATTTCTCATTCTCATAGTATCCCCCAATACATACTATAATATTATATTCATAGAATTCCGGGTGTTTTTTCATACTGTCTAACAAATGTTCTAATGCAGTGATTCCTTTTTTATAAGTATTAATGACAATTTTCATTTTATTCTAATTAGATTAAAATGAATGAATTTTTACCCAATAATGTGAAAAAAGGGTTTTTTTCATAAATTACTAACAAAACTAGCTGAGTCTACAATCTACTAATAACCCATATCCCATTGCCACTTCTGGGCCGGCTCCACCGTGTCCTCCCCTTTGACCTCCTTGCCGTTGACCATCATGACGGAGCGGGGCGCGTAGGTCATGACTCCGTCGGTGGGTACGAAGTTCACGAACTTGCCAACGAAGATGTCTCCGTTGGCGCAATCCAGTCGCCCCTCGTCCTCGCCCCACCCATTGAACGTGCCGTCGTACCGAGACCCGTTGGGATTTGTCATCCGCCCTTTGACGGGTTGGCCAAGCTCGTTGACCTGTCCCTCGAAGGTCCTACCGTCGGTCCAGGTGACCCGGCCAGTGAAATGGTCCTTCCCGTCATAGGTGGTAGCTTGACCCTTGAAGGTGGAACCGTCTGGGGCAGTGCACTCAGCTACCCTGACTGGGTTGCAACCAGAACCCTCCCTGGGTTGAAGGGTCTTAATCTCCATCATGCTCTCTGTTATTCCTTATACTCCACGCAAAATCTATCAATTATTAATTTCTGAAAAAAGTTTTCAATTTTTTATGTCATTTTATGACGTTTTCTGCACCATTCAAGGTTGTAAAATGAAACAAACAAAAAAAAAATATACACTAATGAACATTTACACTTTCTTATACTTTACACTAATTATAACCCATATCCCATTGCCACTTCTGGGCAGGCTCCACCTTCTCCCCCGTCTTTACTTCCTCACCGTTGACCATCCGAACGGTACGGGGGGCGTAGGTCATGACTCCGTCGGTGGGTACGAAGTACATGAACTTTCCAATGAAAGTGTCCCCGTTGGCGTAAACCAACTTGCCCTCGTCCTCGCCCCACCCGTTGAAGGTGCCGTCGTAGACGTTTCCGTCAGGTGAGGTCATCCGGCCCGTGATTGGAGCCCCTTCCTCGTTCACTCGGCCGACGAACTCCCTTCCATTGGGCCATTTGAGGGTACCATTATACACGTCTTGGCCGTCAAGATGGTAAACGGTTCCTTTGAACATGGAACCATCAGCAGCAGCACAGGTGGCCAAACTGATGGGATTGCATCCCGAACCTTCCCTAGGCTCCAAAACCGTAATATTCATTCTGCTCTCTTCACTATACTCCCTGGAAATTATACCTGTTTTTAAATTCTGGAAAAAGTTTTCAATTTTTTATGTCATTTTTTGACGAAAATGGACATTTTTTTTTACTAGAACCCTTCAAGCTGCCGAATCGTCTCATCACACGCAATTTGTTCTGCCTTCTTTTTTATCTTATGTTTTCCTTCTCCCAAAAATACAAATATCTTTCCATGTTCCGACATATATTGATGAATTTCTGCATAGGATGTAAAGTTAGAAAGTGGAATAGATTTACTATGATTTACACTATGAACTGGTTGACCTAAGCATAAATAGACACCCATGTAATATCCAAATTCACTATTATGCTCCTCAACCTCCATATAATGAGGGGTTACTTTGAATTCCTTTTGAATCTTTACCTGCAAAATATTCTTAAAATTATCGTCGTTTTTAATTAGCGATATCCAATCTACATGTTTCTCAAATACGTTTTCTATAAAAATTTGTACTAATTGAAAACCAGGCCCAGTAACAAATACATTTTCAAACCATCCATCTTCGTCCTTTACCTTAATTTTATTGGTATCCAAAAATATGGCCCCAATAAACGACTCAAACAAACATCCCAGTTTCTTCAAATTTGTACGAGTTTGTTTTGATTCTGCATGTTTAGAAAGAATAAACCATTTATGCAGTCCCATTTCGTAAGCAATTTTACCAATAGCCTCATTTTTTACTAGGGCAATTTTCTTCTCGGTCATAAATCCCTCGTTCTCTTTAGGAAACCTACGGTACAAATAGTATTTAGTTATACACTCTAGTACTCCGTCTCCTACAAATTCTAGTCGTTCATTTGATTTTGTATATAAGGGAAGACAATCCTCTGGTTTAGGAGATATAATAATATTATTTTGTTCGTTTTCTAGATTCGGTCGTTTAATATAAGACCGATGAATAAATGACCGTTTGTAAAGTTCAAAATTATTGATTTCTACATCTAGTCCGTAGGTTTTTAATATTTGTTGGATATTAGAATCAGAAATAGATTTATTTAGGGGATTGTATGGATCGAAAATATATATCTCAGAACCATTTGCACCATTTTCTATGCGAATATCGTCATCTATGTTCATGTTATTTCCAAAATAAAATGAATAAAGAACTATTATAGTAGGTAGTCAATTTTCTATATTATTTTTTATATTATTATTAGCAGATTCATAAAAAAATATTTAGTAAATATATATCTAGAATAATGCCAGCTCCTGCAAGCGCTTTCCGTTCATCAAATCGTTCCAGCATGGGAAGTAATACATATACTACTCAAGCTCAAGGTGGAGGTTCTGCTAAAGCTGGATTCCCTTACCAAATTGGTCGTCCCTACCGTACATCCATTGCTTTTAACACATGTAACCCTGACCTTACAAAAACCACTAAATGCTGCGCTAGCTTGAAATTTTTACAATTTACCAAGACACCTTTAGCTAGCATCTCTCGCCCAATTGGTGCTACACAAACCAGCAACAGATATTTCCATATTCCTAACACAGGTAAGTAAACAATTAAACAAGTAAATACTTTTTAGAAACAATATAATGTTTTCGTCAACATTATATTATTATTACAGTAAAGACATTATGCATATAATTATTGATAAAAGAGAACATAGTCTTTATGAAAAAATTATGACCACACTTGCAACTACTTTACAAGATTCATCCATTCAAATAATTCAAAAAGAATTATTTATTGGAGACATATTATTACAGACAGATGATAACCAGGATATTTTATTGATTGAACGTAAATCATTTTCAGATTTATTGTCCTCTATTAAAGATGGTCGTTACGAAGAGCAATCACATAGACTGTTAAATACTAGTGAATTACCACCGCATTCCATTATTTATCTGTTAGAGGGTATGTTTTCTACAATACAAAATCCGAAGGATAAAAAAATGATATATTCATCAATCACAACCCTTAATTATTTTAAAGGTTTCAGTGTTTTTCGTACGTCTAATACCGCAGAAACAGCAGAATGGATACTCTCTATGGCTGATAAATTAAATCGTGAATTTAAAAGAGGTAAGGAACCTTATTACTTTTCTACTCCTTTTTTAACTATGTACCAAAAAATTAAAGAAAAAAGTTCTCAACATGTACCTGACGAAGAAAAGGAATTTAATACATTCACAACGGCACCTATAACACCTAGTGAAAACAATAATGTAAGTACAGAGACTAATTACTGTAATTTTGTAAAAAAAGTAAAGAAAGATAATATTACCCCAGAGAACATCGGCGAGATTATTTTATGTCAAATACCAGGAATTAGTTCAGTAACAGCAATCACTATAATGAAACAATTTGGTACCTTTCCTATGCTAATTAGTGAGTTACAAAAAAACCCTCAATGTCTAGACGGTATGGTATGTGAATCATCCAATGGTAAATCCCGTAAAATAAGTAAATCATCCTTGGAGAACATTCGCAAATTCTTAACATAATTACGCGGACCAATCAACCGTCAATAATACATATTTTTGTGGTCCGTCGTCTTGAACTAGAACAGCTTTAATACTACTATCTGTAAATATTTGCTGAATTTTTGTTAAAAGGATATTTACATAATGTTCACTACATTCAAAACATTTTCTTTTATAAATATTCTTACCCATTTTATTTTCATTTAATAAATCTCTAATGATAGATTGCAAATCATCCTCTATCATTTTCGCAAGTCGTATTTTTTCTGCTTCAATATGTTCATTGTACATATTATTTAGGTCGTTACGTGTAATTATCATTTTAATATTATAAATAAAAAGTTTTATATTATTTAGTCATTTTCATAAAAATGTAATTATATATCAGATAGTAATATGCAATATTCCAACCTGATAACCAATTTCAAAAAAGTAATTCATAATAATCGTGTTTTTTCGGTTTTGTTTTTTATCATTTTGTTTTTAATTGCTTTATATTTTAATATGCGCTTTTTACCAATAAAACCCGGTAAAGAAGGAATGAAATCCAAAGTTTCGCCCGATTACATTTCCGAAAAATTAACCGATAAAGAACAAAGAATGTTCCCATTTCGTTATTTTCAAGATGAAAACTCCAATACTTTACCAATTGTTGCAGTAACAGGGTTTTTTAGAGATGAAAAAGCGAAACAACTATATTATGAGTATGTTAAAAATGGGATAACAGTATTTGGTATAACTGCATATAAATCTTTCCCTAAAAAAATAGAGCAAGAATCAGAGGATTCATTTCATGTAACTGATGATTTTGATTATACGAAAAATATAAAGTATTGGTTATGCTGTTTTAGAAAGCCATCCAAATATGGATTTAACTATGATAATGTCATACAAGATATAAGTGAATCAGATATATATGATATTGACGACAAACCAGAAGTGTCTAAGAAATACGATTTTATATATATTTGTAACAAAGACGGGGATGATTGTCCAGCAAAAGGTTGGAATGCGATAAACAGGAATTTTAAATTAGCTAGAGAATGTTTTCCCATTTTGATAAATGATTATAAATTAAAGGGATTAATAGTTGGTAGAGTTGGATGTGGATTAGAACAACAATATGGAGATAAAATAGAAGTTACCGATTTCTTAGATTGGCATGTTTTACAGGAGAAAATGAGGGAATCTAAATTCCTTTTTTTACCGAATGTGGAAGATGCCTCCCCAAGAGTTATTGCGGAATGTATTACTAAGGGTGTACCTGTATTAATGAATAAATCTATTTTATGTGGTTCAAAATATATTGAATATGAAACTGGTGAGTTTTTTAATGATGAAAGTGACATTCGTTCAGCATTAGATTCATTGATTGAAAAATTAGACGATATAGACCCGAAAAAATGGTGGAGTGAAAACTATGGTATTAAGAAAACCGCTAAAAAAATACGTAATTTTTTGTATCCTGCATGTAAAGATGTATTAGAAAAAGTAAAAGAAGTTACTTTTATACTCTAAATTACATCTTTAGGTTGAGGACGCGTAGGGTCATTTGGCATAAAAGCAGTTTTTGGTTGATATAGCAATGGCTTGGTTATATTATTATCCTGATATTTACCAGTATCTATCATACGTTGGGTATATTCTACACCTCCCCAATTTCCATCCATAGGATTATCACTAGAATTGTTTTTTTCAGTAGAATAATGTATTTCATCTAAATTGGTATATACTCCTACAAATTGCCCATAAGGGTCAAAACTAGCATAATTACCCGCATTGTATGGAGCGTTTTCGCGACCCGCATCAACTACATTTACTGCTATTCTACTAGGTTCGGTTTGACGATTAATTTCAGTATTATTTATATTAGTAATTTCCGTGGCTGGTGGATAATAATACTTTGTAGTATCACTTATTGATAATGGGGGATATGGATTTAGTTTGTTAATATCGGTTAAAGCATTGGGAACTGAAGTATATCTTGGAGCAATAGACGGATTACTATTTCTATTTTTTGGTACAGGAGCAGTAGTAGGTGGATTAGATGTAGGTGGAACCGTTGTAGGTAAACCACCTTGCTGGTCAAAAGGACTTGGTCTTATTCTGTAAACATCTTCACCCTGAGTATTCGTTTCCTCCTGTAAAAAAAGAACTGGACAATTGTTCCCTAATTTCCTTTGTGCTTCTAAATAATATATATATTCATCTAAATTATTAAAAGGAATAGGATTTGTATCGTTAACCGGTTTTTTACTATTTAACAATAATAATTTGTTCCCTTTTTTAATCAACATATCTGGACAACCTGAATCTCCGTTTTCCATTGACTCAATCATCTTTTTATTTTCGGAATTGTTATGAGTAGATTTAATATTTGAATTAAAAATCCAATACAATCCTGCTAAAAATACAATAATTAAAAAGAGTAAAAATAATAACTTAATGGTTTTCATTATATTATATCAATAGGAAAAATTTCAATATCCAACCATTTAGATAAACATAATTATCTAATTGTATTGTATAAAAGTAATTATGCCAAGATTCACAAGAAAAAATGCAAATAAAAATAGAGGTACCCGAAAGAACATTGGTAAAAGTGGTGGTATTGTTACAATCGGTTTAATTTATGCGAATTGGTGCGGTCATTGCCAAGCATTAAAACCTGAATGGAAGAAAATGAAGAATAATGTTATGAAAACTCCTTCTTATAAAAAGGGAATGTACAAATTTATGGAGATAGAGGATGCTGATAAAATGAAAGATGCAAAAATAAACAGTATGAACAAATATATTCAAGGGCAAAAATTAGCAGCAAATGGCTATCCTACTGTTTTTAAAGTCAAAAGTGGAAAATTAAACTATTATCAGGGAGACCGTACTGCAAATGAAATGCAAAAATGGTATTTTGAAGGTAATAATAAAGAAGAGTATTTTGAAAAACCGGTTTCTAATAATATGTATTCTATGTTTAATCGTATGATGGGTGGAAAAAATTAAGAGAAAATGGTATAATTCAATTTATAATGTATTTTTATATATAATTAATATATAATACATAAACCATGGATAATTCAAAATGTTATACTTTTGAAGAGAAAACGTACAATGTAGGTTTATTTGATAAAAGTATAGACGCTACTTATATAATCCATTTAGTTAATAACGGAAGAAAAGCACATATTGAACAACAGCTATCTGTCTTCCAACCTACAAAGTGCGTATACATTGTAAATAATAAAGGTTTTAAAAATTGCAATAAAAAATTAGTAGAACAAATTTCTTATCAAGACCTTACTGATGCATTTCTACAATGTTTTAAACATGCAAATGATAAAGGATATGAAAATATTCTAATATTAGAAGATGATTTCATATTTTCTCCAGAAATTAAAGATTTATCCCACATAAAAATAATTGATTCTTTTCTTTCTTCCAAGAAAAACGAGGAATTCATTTATTATTTGGGCTGTGTTCCCGTTCTAGTAGTTCCTTACGATTTATCAAATTATCTATCTTTAAAATCATGTGCAACACACTCTGTTGTTTATTCAAAAAAAGCCAGAGAAAAAAAAATAAATATTGACGGCGGACACTGGGATTTTATAATAGAAAACAATTATACCAATAAATTTCTTTATTATAAACCATTATGCTATCAGATATTTCCCGAAACAGAAAACAAACAGAATTGGCACTACAAAGATCATGTTGTAATAATTGGGTTAAAGGATTTTTTTATATATTTATTAGAATTAAATAAAAAACCCGAATTTGGATTTAGTGTAATTTATTTTGTTTCCAAATTTGTATCTTTTTTAATCCTAATAATATTTTGTTGTTTATTATATACACTAATAATGAATGTAAATAAAATAAAAAAAACGAAAATTTTTACAAGACTATAAAGTAGAATTTACCTTATATACTTTCATACAAAAAATTGAATTAAATAACCATCATAATTATTTAATTCAAACTAAATAAACCTAAAACAAGATACAATTGAAATGGAAAAACGTATTATTAAGAAGCCTATGGTTAAGAAATATTTCCGTTTGTTTGACTTCCATACCTATGATGAAATTGCGGTTTCTGAAGATTCTAGTTCTGGCTCAGAAGCTGAAAACACAAAATTCCGTCGTAGGATTGACGAAAAAATATTTGTTATTCAAATGTTTGGCGTGAATGAATCAGGAGAAACGTGTTGTATTTACATCAAAGATTTCCAACCATTCTTCTTTATTCGGGTAGGGAAAAATTGGTCACACCATGACGCATCTCAATTAGTAAAAGATATTCATTCTAAAATTGATAAGAAATATCGCGATTCTATTATTTCAGGTGAATTAGTAGAATATAACAAACTTTATGGGTTTACTGCTGGAAAAAAGGACAAATTTGTTCAACTTATTTTTAAAAACACGGAAGTAATGAATCGGGTAAAAAACTTATGGTACAAATACGAGCCAAGTAAATCCGACCCCACAATACAAGAGCGTAAAAAGGTCAAGTATTATTTTCAGAATACCAATCTAGAATTATATGAGAGTGGAAATATACCTCCACTTTTACGATATTTTCATGTTCATAATATAAGCCCTAGTGGTTGGATTTCATTCTATTTAAATAAAGTAGCAAAACAGAGCGTACAAACAACTACATGTACTTTTGAATATGTATGTCCGCTAAGTGCTATCTGTCCTGAGCCTACAAAGATAGATAGAGTACCATTTAAAATTTGTAGTTTTGATATTGAGGCAAGTAGTAGTCATGGTGATTTTCCTATTCCTGTAAAGACATATAAACGATTGGCCGCAAATATAGTTGATAGTTTTATAAAACAAGCCCAGTTTCTAGATGAAAACAAGGGCAAAAATTTGTTACAAAGAACAATATTAACTGCATTCGGGTATGATAGTTTCCAAGATATTGATGTGGTTTATCCCAAAATAATGCCAACAAAAGACCGAGTAAAGCATCTTATTAAAATTTTGATGGAACAAACTATTGAAAATGCAAAAAAGGCCAATACGGAAGAAGATAATTCGGCTCTTCTACGTATTGATGATATGTTTGAACAAATGAATGAAAAACAGAATCAGGCTTCTAGTGAAAACGTATCCGATGAAATACTTACAACAAATGACTTAAATGATAATGATGATGATGACGAAGATGAAACAAATGTCTATGTAAAACCCCAGTATAAGTCAAAAAACATTGTAGATAGTAAGAAGATTCTAGATGTATTAATGGCAGGCTCAACAACTAGAGATGAGAAAATTCAAACTACAAATGATGTTATGACCCGACTATTTCCTAGATTGGAAGGAGATAAGGTTACCTTCATTGGTTCCACTTTCCTAAAATATGGCGAACTACAACCATATTTAAATCATTGTATTGCATTGGGTTCTTGTGATGCAGTTGATGGTGCGGTAATTGACCCAGTAGAGAATGAGGAAACACTGCTCTTACATTGGGCCGAACTAATTCAAAAAGAAAATCCGGATATCATTATTGGTTATAATATATTTGGGTTTGATTATGAGTTTCTCTTTCGGCGCGCGGAAGAAAATGACTGTGTCTATGAATTTATGCAACTTTCTAGGAAAATTGGTGAAATGGCCGCAAAACCCATGAAAGACATGCCTGGTAAATATGATATTGAGACTACTAAGATGCAAATTGCGAGTGGAGAATATGAGTTACGGTATTTCAAAATGTCTGGACGTTTACAAATAGATATGTATGCTAGTTTCCGACGCGAATTTATCCTATCATCTTATAAGTTAGATGATGTTGCCGGACTCTTTATTAGCGATGATATAAAACGTACTGAACATGTTATCCATCCAAAGTTTGGAGAAGTAACTGAATTATACAGCCAAAATTTAATGGGTATAAATATACAGGATTTTATACATATAGAGCTTTCTGGATATACATCGGAATACCATAAGAAGGGACAAAAATTCCGAATTTTAGATATTGAGAAAGGGAAGGAAGTAGTGGAAATAGTGAAGGGACAAGAAAAAACCAACAAATATAATGTACTTATGATTCAGGGTCATGAACATTTTGAGAAGGGGAAATCTCTAAAATGGGGTATGGCAAAGGATGATGTATCTCCGAAAGATATTTTTAGATTAGCAAACGGCTCTAGTGCTGACCGTGCTATCGTAGCAAAATATTGTATTCAGGATTGTAATCTAGTCCATCATTTGATGAATAAAATAGATTCTATTACTGGATATTCCGAGATGGCGAATATTTGCTGCGTCCCTATTAATTTCCTTATATTCCGTGGCCAAGGTATTAAACTTATGAGTTTTATTGCAAAAAAATGCAGAGAAAATAATACTCTTATGCCGGATTTGGAAAAGTCCAATGACTATGACAGGTATGAAGGTGCAATTGTCTTACCACCGAAATGTGCTATGTATATTGATAATCCAGTAGCTTGTGTAGATTATTCTTCACTTTATCCATCATCTATGATTAGTCAGAATTATTCTCATGATAGTTTAGTATGGTCTAAAGAATACGATTTAGATGGTAAACTAGTAAGAGAAAAAGGTGAGAGAGATGCTTCAGGAAAATATATTTATGATAATTTACCTGAATATCAATATATTGACGTGGCGTTTGATAATTTTAAATATATTAAAATAGGTAGCGCACAAGCTAAAAAAACCAAAGTAGGACAGATTGTTTGTAGATGGGCTCAACTACCAAATAATAAAAAGTCTATTCTCCCTTCTATTCTGGAAGAGCTACTCAAAGCTCGCGCTGATACTCGTAAGCTTATTAAAACAGAAAAAGACCCCTTCATGCAAAACATTTTAGATAAGCGTCAATTAGCTTATAAAATCACTGCGAATTCATTATATGGACAATGTGGTTCACGTACTTCGGCATTTTATGAAAAGAATGTAGCGGCATCTACCACTGCAACTGGTCGTATGATGATTACATATGCGAAGCGTATTATTGAGGAAGTTTATGGGGATATGATTTACACTATGCAGTCAGGTGAAAAAGTAAAAACCAAAGCTGAGTACATATATGGTGACACGGATTCGGTATTCTTTACATTTAATCTAGAAAATCCCGAAACCGGTGAAAAGATTGTAGGAAAACCAGCATTAGAAATGACTATTGAATTAGCACAAGATGCCGCAAAATTATGTACGCAATGGTTAAAACCACCAATGGAACTATCTTATGAGAAGACACTTATGCCGTTTATTTTGCTTTCTAAAAAGCGTTATGTAGGGATGCTTTATGAAGAAGATCCTAATAAAGGAAAGCTGAAGTACATGGGATTGCCTTTAAAACGTCGTGATTCATGTGATTATATGAAAGATGTATATGGTGGAGTTCTGGATATTCTTATGAAAAGTACAGATATGGGTGGTGCAATGAAATACCTAGAGACATGTTTAAATAATTTGATTGCAGGGAAAGTGAGCATGGATAAATTGGCAATTACGAAGGCTCTTCGTAGCGATTATAAGAATCCACAGCAAATTGGTCATAATGTACTGGCCGAAAGAATAGGAAAACGGGACCCTGGTAATAAACCCAAATCAGGTGACCGTATCAAATTCGTATTTATAGCAAATGATGATAAAAAGGCATTACAAGGTGAAAAGATGGAAACACCAGAATTTATTATGGAGAATAAATTACAAATTGATTACAATCATTATATTACAAATCAAATTATGAAACCGCTTTTACAACTTTTTGGACTAGAAGTTGAGAAAATATGGAGAGCATACGGAAAAGGAAAATATATGACAGCCATTAAAGATTATCAAAAACAGATTAAGAAATTAGAGGATGAGTTTCCTGATTTAGAGATATTTATGAAAAAGAAGGAGAAATATTGTGCTGCTCAAGTAAAAGCGTTGCTCTTTGAGAAGGTTTTGGAAAAAATATATAATGAGAAAAATAACATACAACAAATTACATCCTTCTTTACACGTAAATAAATATATAGGTCTTTAATATATATTAATTTTTTTTTATATGTCTTTGTCTATTAGAACTGTTGCTAGTAAAAGGTCTATTAATCAGGTCCTTCAATCAAAGAACACTTTAGCTCAATTTGCTCAACCCGTTTATTATAATGGTAATTTGAGCATCCATCAAGATTTATGGGTTGGTGGAAATGAGCAGTTGAACGGAAATCTTTCTATCGGTGGTAACTTAACAGTAAGTTATTTAACTGTTCGTAATAATGAACAAGTTAATGGTAATCTTACTGTTAATGGTAATGAACAAATTGGCGGTAATCTTACAGTAACTGGTAATGTAGATACAACCGGTACTATTTCAGCCAGAACATTTTTACCAGGACAAGTAATTAACGTTTCTATGCTTACTAATGCTAATTTACCTACAATGACTAGAACAATTACTCCTAGTCCTACTGCAACTAATGTTTTTTCTATTACATTTACACCTAAGTATTCTAATTCTTATTTAATTGTTGAATTCCAAACAGTTTATTCTTTGATTGGGGCAGGTAGTGATAATTCGTTTGCTTATTTATATGTAAATGACGGTACAGATTATCAAATTGGTAAAACTTATCAACAGTGGAACAATACTTCGGGTACAAGAAGCGGTGTTCTGTTTCCGTTAGTTGGAAGATATACTAACAGTAATACTTCAGCAAAAACTATCAGGGTGGATTTACATAATCAAACTGATGCTGACCCAATTACTCTAGAATCTGATATCTCTACGTGGTTAAAGATTACTGAAATTGGGCGTTAATTACGGTATAAGTAGCGTATCTATTCCTCCATTAAATTTTTCTATACATTCTGAATAATTTAATGTTTCCATACAATATTTTTTTATGTCAAACATGCTTTCCTCCCAATATTGTGGGTATTGATTACATATATTTTGAAACATTATTTTAGAAGCTAGCTCTGTCTCAAATTCTATGTTCTCATAAAATATTACAGGTCTGTCCCTCTTAATAGTTTCTAATGCTTTAGAAAAGATAAATGGCTCTGAACCTTGAGCATCACAATGTATAAATCCAACATTTTCTAACTTCATACTATCCACAGTAGTTAATTTAATAGGTTCTCCCTCTTTCCCCAAACATATTCCCCCAAAATTACAACCTGCATCTATTTCCTCGTTATATCGCTTTGTAACATTTCCCCCACAACCATCTATGTCTATATCATGCATATTTCCCATCCCATTAAAACAAAAAACTCCAGAATTAAATGGTCTTATTTTATTCTGCAAATTGTTTTGTTCAATGTTTTTCAATAATAACTTGTATAAATTATTTTGAGGTTCGTAGACATTTATTTTCCCTTTATTTAAAAAAGACGAATATACAATAGTGCTTGTTCCGCAATGCCCACCAATTTCTAATAAATTACGATTAGGGTCAACATATTGTTTTAATTTCAATAATGTATCCTCATCCCAGTATATACTTTGACGAAAAGAAGAACCAATATAATATTCATTTTGATAAAGTGTTATTTTACCAAAATGGGTATTATAGGTAACGGTATTGTTTATATTCATATTGTAACTATTAGTTCAAATTACTTTATTTTGTTTCATAAATAAAGTAATTATTACATACCCAAATATTTTTTATAAAAATATAATATTGTACTATCTAATAAAAAATTGTAGCTCCATGTATTTACATCATATTTATAAGGTTCTTCACGAATCCAAATATTACATACATATTTTATACCAGATTTGATTGGTAACCCTGCATGGAGTGCTAAAGGATGACATTTTTTTCCTTCGGCATCTAATGGGAAAAACACAATGGCACTATTCCTATCCGGTTTAATATTCTTATCTAAATTAGGAAACCTTGTTTCACCGGCTTCAAAATCATTATTAAGATAAATAAGTGAGGTTAGTATTCTATGTCCACCTTGTGATAAAAAATCGGGTTCGTAGTAAGGAAAACTATCGTGATGTTCTCTATAATAATTATCTTTTTCATATTTTACAACCTGCATATCTTCGGCATGTTCAAATATTTGATTATATTGACTACATAGTTTCATATAAATTGGTTTTATAACTGGGTCGTCTTTTGGTACCCATGCGGTTTGACTTTTTCGTATATCATCATTTACTTTATTTGATAATCCTCCACCGATAGCACTAGGATAAAAGCGACTACTAGCATATTCTAAAATATATTTGTTTTGTTCTTCGGTAATGAAATTATTGACAACTTCAGGATGTCTATAACCTGAATCTATATGAGCTAAACCTTGTCTTTCTATAACACTATTAATTCGTTTATGATTTAAAAATATAAATAAAATGATTGAAAAAACAAGAATTACAAAAAACCAAAATATATAATATAGTATTTTTCGCATGTTATATATTTTTTAGAAAAAAATTAATAGTAAATTGTCAAATTTTAAATATTAAGTAAATCATTACATAAATTTGTGCCATTAGGAGAACCTAATCCTGTCGGTAAACCATATCCTTTTCCATCGCTATAATTTGTTAAAATAGCAGAATTTCCGGCAACTGAGCCCTGGTCACTACCTATTGTGACATCATAGAAATCATTGGCATATTTATCAGGTGATGTATAAATTGTTTTATAAAGATATTGTTGTACATTATTTGAAGGTGGAACATATGTTGAACTTGTAGGAACCGTCGGTGTTGTTGAATAAACGGTTGTCAATGGGCCTTTTCCTGCATTGAAACGTTTTTGGTTGGCCAAAGATAATATTCCAGCAAATATTGGTGCTGATACCGATGTTCCACCAAAGGAATACCAAGACCCTTTGTATACAACATATACACCTGTATTTTGACTAGCCACTAAACTTACGTCTGGAATAGCTCTATAAGTATGAGTTATATTACCTATATTTTTTTGATAATTAGGTTGAAGTACACTTGCAGCGTATCCACATCCGGCACTATTCCATGTGAATTCTGTTCTAGGTGTATCAGCATTAGGTGTCCATAACAATGTAGTACCACCCACAGATATACAATTTGATAGAACAGATGGCCACGATACATTATTAGTATCACCACTTGATGCACAGTAACAGACAGATGTGTTTGAAAAATTATTAACGTTACTTGATATCCGGGTTGAATCATCCATTCCCCATGACATAGATATGACATCAGCTTTGATAGTATTGTTAGCATAATCAACTGCGGCAAGTAAATCAATAATTGTATCTGATTTAGCTTCAACTACCCAAATAGAAGCATTCGGGTTTATTGTACAAACCATCTGCACATCTAAGCATTCCTCTTGTGCCCAACCGCTATCATATTTTGCTCCAGGCATAGTGTATATATTTACAGTAGGTGGCGTTGAATTTGGACCAAAATTAATATTATTTTGCCAATATGTTTTCAAATCTGCTAAAAGCCCTGAATAAGTAAACGCTACAATTACAGCAATCTTTACCTGCTTTTTTCCATTAGCAGCAGTTATTGTAGGAATACTATATAAATTTAACAATTGAGAACCATTGAATGTTTGTGGTGGAAAACTAGGATTTAAACTGGAATTTACAGCATTAGGATGGATATAAGTATAAGGACTAATAAATGTTTTCATAATGGGAATAGAAATAGTTGGTGTTTCGTTGGTAAGTAAATTTGTTGGAGCACGAACTGCATAAATCTTAAAAAAAATATCGTAACGCATTACAATATATAGTTTATTTATATATTTTAATTTTTTACTGATTCTCAAGTAATGACCTTTTATGCAACTCTATGGCTGCCTCTTTGTTTTCAAATCCATCTACAATTGACCATTTATTAGGTGTCTTTGATTTATAACTTGAAAAAAACCAATGAATATTCTCTTTTATTTCATTGGATAAATCATTCAAATCCTTTATAGTTTCATAATCTTCCTCTAATACACAGAGAACTTTTTCGTCCTTACCCTTTTCATCAGACATAATTAACACACCAATAATAAAAACATCATAAAATTTATCTCTTTCTATTTTTTTGTTATCTGTAACAATAATAAGTGCATCTAATTCATCATCATCCATGGCAAGTGTCTCAGTTATAAATCCATAACTATATGGATAAAAATAGGGATATGGGAGAATTCTATCTATTTCCAGAATATTTAATTCTTTATTTAATTCATATTTTGTATTGCTATCTTTTTCAATCTCAATATAAACCTTTACTTTTTTGTCCATTTATATAAAATAAAATTAAATGTTTTATATCTTTTTAATTGTTATTAGATAAATCATTCCGATATATTGGGAACTCAAATGTATAAACAAGATTTTGTGATATATCAGGATTCATATATTCATTAACAATATCATGTAAACTTTCTCTAATACGGCCATACAAATTATTATAAAGTTGATTTTCATTATTAATAGTACTTGTACTACTACTTGTATATTCGCGTATATCATATCTACACACTGGACACCGTACATTTCTCTGAAACCAGTTTTCAATAGAAGTTTGACGAAATGTATGCCCGCAATGCAGTATTCTAGTAACTGGTTCTCCTTCTTGAAATTCTTCTAGAGTTATGGGACAATTTGTATTGTTGTTATTTTCAACGGTTTCTCTGCAAAACTCATAGTTAATTGTAGCATTTTCAATTTGTAAACTAGTAGGATTAATGACAACGTTTTCTTGAGATAAAGGCGTTGGTGGAGGTACCCTGGTATTTGTAGGATAAATCATATAGTAAATTAGATTATCCAAATTGTCTCTTGTCCATCTAGATGTTGGATTTATCGTATTTTCATAAGGAACCTGATTTGTATTTTGACTATTTGTAGCCAACAAACTTATTGTTTGTATTATTAGCCGCATATTATCTTGGTAATCTCTTATATTAGTATTATAAAGATTAATAAATTGTCTAAGTAAAGAAATTATTTCAGTTGTTTCGGGTTGTCTTCTGGTTCTGGTTCTTGTACGACTTCTATTAAGTTCTTGAGCCAATCTTAACAATTCATCTTGTAAATCATCAACTCCATCAACTCTATTATCCATTCTTTCTGAATAATATAAAGATAATTATCTATATATACTTATACAAAATATAATATTTTCCATGGATTTATCAAAATATAAAGATAAAGGGAGAACAGGATTAGAAAATTTGGGAAATACATGTTTTTTAAATTCTTGCATGCAGGTATTAAACCATACTTATGAATTAAATGAATTTCTAGATTCAGACAAATACAGTAAAAATCTGAAAGAGAATTTACCTGATTCAAATATTATTATTGAATGGAATGATTTGCGTAAAGTAATGTGGAGTGGAAATGGTATTGTAAGCCCTAATAGATTTGTACATAACATTCATAAAATAGCAGATATGAAAAATAGGGAACTTTTTACCGGGTGGGTACAAAATGATATGTCTGAGTTTCTATTATTCTTTATGGACTGTATGCATAACAGTATTAGTAGAAGTGTAAATATGAGAATTTCTGGTAATCCAGATAATAATACTGATACAGTAGCAGTACAATGTTATAACATGTTGAAAACTATTTACGCAAAAGAATATTCTGAAATCATGGAAATGTTTTATGGTATTTACGTTTCCGAAATTATATCATTGAATAATGAGATACATCACAATATGAAATCTGAAAGTTTTTTCATATTGGACCTTCCTATCATGGAACCTGGTAGATTAGCTAAAAATATTTATGAGTGTTTTGATATCTACGTAAAACCCGAAGTTTTAGAAGGTGAAAATGCATGGTTTAATGAGAAAACCAATAAAAAGGAGGATATTAAAAAGCAACTATCTTTTTGGAATTTTCCGAAAATTTTAGTCATTACGTTAAAAAGATTTAGTCCTGACGGACAACAAAAACTTAATTCCCTTATAGATTTTCCTTTAGAAAATTTGGATTTATCAAAGTATGTATGTGGATATAACAAAGAATCCTATAAATATGATTTATTTGGTATATGTAATCATATGGGTGGCGTGATGGGTGGTCATTACACTGCATTTGTACGTAACTCTGAAAATCAATGGTTACACTGTAACGATAGAAATATAGAAATGGTTCAAAATCCTGAATCTATTATTATGCCAATGGCCTACTGTTTATTTTATCGTAAAAAAAATAACTTATTATAATATACTATATTATTAATGATTGAAAGTTATACAGATAAAGCTACAACTTGGGCTCATGCTCAAGAAGGCTCAAATAATGTAAACACTACCATACCCCCTGATAATAAAGTTAATGGTCAAATAAATACTTATACAGGTACAAATACTAATACTGGTACTGGTACAAATAATGGTACTGCTACGGGTACGGGTACAAATAATGGTACTACTACAGGTACAAGTGATTATAGTGTATCTAATGACACAAACACATATGAAGGACTATTTTACTATATTTTCAACAAATCAAATATATTATTGTTTTTATGGTTTTTAGCAATATATTTTATAGCATATTACATATTATCTTTCTTTTTTAATAGGAATGAAGATGTAACGAATTATCAGTTGAGATTGAGTAGAACAATAGATATAATCACAATGTTATGTCTTCTTGTAATTTTAATTTCAATTTATAGTAGTTACTCCCAAACCCAGCAAGAAAAATCATTACAAAATTTATCTAATTCAACTATTAAGTTTGTTAATAACCCGATATCTATTGTGTATATGTTATTCTTTTTTATTTTTTTCTATTTGATTGTAAATTTATTCAAATTACCTATGGACCGTGAGACCAAACCTATTATGATTTCATTAATTGAAACTGTTGCTTGGATACTTTTTGTAGTAATCATTTTTACAAATTTTTTCAAATATGTTCTTAGTATTTCTCTCACACAATTTTTATCCGATATATTTGATTGGTCTCATTTACCCCAGTATAGCCCATACCATAGTTATTATGTTGGAAATACTGTTGTGGGCGGAAATACTATTTCTACTGGAAAAACTAAAAATACTACTAGTACACCCACGCCTACATTACAGTTAACTCAAGCTATACAAAAAGATGAGGTATTTAATATATCAAATAATCTTTATACGTATGATGATGCCCAAGCTATTTGCTCTTCCTATGGTGCCAAAATAGCAACTTATGACCAGATTGAAGATGCGTATAATCATGGTGCTGAATGGTGTAATTACGGATGGTCTGATGGACAAATGGCCTATTTCCCCACACAAAAATCTACTTGGCAAGAATTACAAAAAACCGATAAAAACAAAAATGATTGTGGTAGACCAGGTATTAACGGAGGACATTTCGCCAACCCCTACATTAAATTCGGCGTTAATTGTTTTGGTAAAAAACCCCCGCCAAATGATAATGAATTAAACAGAATGCACGCTCAAAATAATAAAATTTACCCTAAGAGTCAAAAAGATTCGGAATTAGAGAAGAAAGTACAATTTTGGAAGGATAATGCGGATAAATTATTATTAATTAATTCCTATAATAAGAAGGAATGGTCCGAATATTAGTAACAAATTAAATATTCCGTATTTTACAATGTATTTTTATAAAAACACATTGTATATTGTTAATGAAAATTCCGGATTGCACTTTAACAACTTGTTGTTATAATTTATCATCTTTTCATTCCAAGGCTAGACCGTTGAATGAATCAATAAATAATACAAAAGAATTATTAAACACACCATGTTATCTGGTCATTTATGCTGATAAAGATTGTATGCCATCTATAAAAGAATTTAGAAACGCAGCTGGCTATGAAAATTTAACATATTACGTTGAGATGGAATTTAACGAATTACCAAAATACATTTTGCTAGATATGGTAAAACAAAACAGAGAAATTAGTTGGCCTACCCGAGATGAAAGGACTTGTGCTGAAGCACACATATTGAATTGTTCAAAATTTGACCTAACTTTAAAAACTATGGAATTAAATCCTTTTAATACGAGTAAATTTGGTTGGATAGATTCTAGTTTAGGTTCTGATAAATTACGTATATGTCAGAATTATGAAAACAATTCTCTCTTGTATGCATTAAACAATTTAACAGACAAATTTCAAATACAAATACTTAATGTTAATGATAAAAAATACAAGAATAAAGAGTTCAAAAAAGAATATTATGATAGATATCGTTATGTAGTTTGTGGTGGATTATTTACTACTTCAAAAAATATAGGAATTAAGATATTCAACAGATGTAATGAACTAATTGAGCAAACTGTTGAAATGGGTTTTGGACACGGAGAAGAAATGGTTTTTTTGGAAATATTAGATGAATTCTATGACGATATACAAAAAAGTTACGGAGATTATCATTTTATTATAAATAATTTTGTAAGACCTACATATGGATTTGACTATATTAATAATTTTATAATTAAGGGTTATCTTAATCTTTCATATCACAAAGAATGTTATGATTGTTGTAAAGTAGTTTTAAATGAAATAGAATCATTTCATGTAAAAATAAATTACGATGTATATTTCTCAATACTATTTTCTTACTATATATCAACATTCTATCACAAAGGAAAAGAAGAAGCTAAAACTATTGTTAATCATATAACAAAACTTATTGAGTTAAATCCAAATATAAAAAGGGAATTTGAAAAGAATGAAAATTTCTTCAAAAATAATTTTAAAATGTCATTTGATTAAAATAATAACCAATTGTACTTTATTGATAATTTATTTATATTTTTTTGGTTTTTCGGTTTGTAATCTGACTTTTAATACGTCTTGTTCCTGAATAGGGTTTTACTGAAGATACTGAGCCAAGCAACTTATCAAATAATTGGTCATCTATTACAGTACAATTCATTTGTTTTGTTTTGGCAGGTTCAAAATACTTTTGAGAGAAATGTTTAGGTTCTAAATATAATCCAGCGGGAATTCCTAATTCATCAAACCGATTTCCACCGATTTCTAGAGAACCTCCTAAAATCATTCGTTCATTATTCTCATTATTCAAATATTTTTGCATTGGATAAATTGCTGATATTATTTCATTATTTAAATCTGAAACAAATTCATATTCTGACACATAAGAACTACTAATATTTTGCATTCTATATAAATAGCATGGATTTATTTATTACTAGTTCTTCTTATATCATTGGAAGTTGTAATCTCTCGGTTTTCTCTTAAATATTGAACTACATAGTCTAGTTGTTCTTTATCATTTATTATTTTACTGAGTGTTTTTTCAATATATCCAAATGTAAGGGGTGAATATTCCTTCTTTTCATATAGACGGAGTTCTCCCTCACTTAACTTTAATTTTGTATGATTATTATCTGACATATACTGGCTTATATTTTCTGATATTTCATTTCTCATATCACGCATTTTTTTGGTTTTTTCATTTATTATTTTTAATTGACTGTCTAAGATAGCCCATTTTTTTACATTTTCCACAAATTGAGTTTTGGGATTTATACATATTTCTTTTTCTTCATTATTCATTGTTTTTTTATATAATATAGATACTATATAAAAATTAGATTGTTTAACGTCTTCCTCTGCGAGAACTACGTCTTCCTCTGCGAAATCTACGGGCCTTTCTGAAAGTCTTTCCTTGTACCGTTCCTTGACCCATGCTTGGTAATCCCATTAACTTACCCTTGCGAATAGAGTCTCTGGCATATAAAAGAACAGCTGGTACAGCTATGTCAGTAATAATTCCTCCACCTATTTTAGAATTATCACCACCAGTGGTAGTTGGTGTAGGAGTAGGTGTCATAGATGGCATAGTAGACATAGGTGTCATATGTGGCATAGATCCAGCATGAGACATTGATTCAGAAGGGGACATTGTTGCCTCCCCGTCCCCACCATTCATTTTTGGTATGATTGGATTTCCACCATATTCAGCTGGTGCTAAATGACCTCCACCTGTAATTACAGCAGGAACGGCAACCATTCCACCAGTATGATTCATCGCTATGGTATGGTCAGTTGCACTAACTGCATGTTGTGCGCCAATTCCACCGTATGTATTAATGGCATGTTGTGTAGCTCCACTATCACCACCCATCATCATTTTAGAACTTCTACGTCTATGACTTCTTTTTTTGGAATGTCGTGTCTTAGCCATTTCTATATATTTTACTTATATTTTATTTTCATTGACAGTTGTTTATGCTAAATTTCCTGAGTTGATTAGATAATCTTAATAATAATACTAAAATTGCTAAAATTATAAAGAAGAGGAATAGATTATAAAAACATAATAACCATAAATATAAATAAATTTCATTATAGACAATATTTACTAATGGTTTCATAATCTCTTTTACATCTTTACGAGTATCTTCATTTTGAAAGAATTCTATACAAGTATCGCGAATCGTTTTCATAACATAGTAGTTATAAAAATATGATAGATTAATGATGGCTATGTGAACGTATTTTAGGGGAACTACGAACCTTCGGAGACCCCTTCTATTCGTCTAAAAAGTCTACTATTTTTATTACTAAAATATAAGTAAAGTAAAAACAATGGAGATTTATGATACAAATGACTCTTTTGATTTTAATAACTTGATTCTTACCAAACCCACTTTAATTTCTGGTGGAAATTACTTTATAAGATGTTTAGTAAACAATTCATCATTGTATATTCAACCCCCTAAATGCAAAACTAAACAGGGATTTATGAAAGCTGGGAAACGCTTTTCGTGTGATTTAATGTTCACAAACGAAAACGAAAACTTTATACGATGGATGGAGAATTTAGAAAATCACTGTCAACAATTTATTTATAAAAACCGTGATAAATGGTTTGATGGCGAAATGGAATTACATGATATTGAAAACTATTTTACATCACCACTAAAGTTATATAAATCAGGAAAATACTATATTTCACGCGTAAATGTTAATACAATTCTAAATAAACCATCCATAAAAATTTATGATGAGAACGAGACCGAATTAGATATGGAATCAATAAACGACAATACAACTGTAGTTACCGTAGTTGAAATACAAGGAATAAAATGTTCTTCTCGTAGTTTTCAGATTGAGATTGAGTTAAAACAAATGATGGTTCTTCAACCTACTAATATTTTTGAGAAATGTATTATAAAAACAGGAACTGTTCCTCCATCTAATACTGTTGTAGCCGATACTATTGTTGAAGGCAAAGAAGATTTAGAAGTTATGAATTCACCAGAACCTGAGCTTGATACATGTATAAATACCGAAACCGTAGATGATAAGGATACGGAAATTCCTGAGGTAATTGATACTACAACTACTGTGATATTAAATGACGGTATAGAGGAAATAGATTTTAATTTAGAAGAATTAAAAGAAGATGAACCGTTTCAAATTAAAAAAAGAGATGATGTTTATTACGAAATGTATAGAGAAGCTAGACGAAAGGCAAAGATTGCTAGGGATTTAGCACTTTCATCCTATTTGGAAGCAAAACGTATAAAGAACACATACATGTTGGAAGATATTGAGGACAGCGATGATAGTGATTTAGAATTAGAAGATAATAATCTAGACGAAGATAATTCTATAGAAGAATCGGATAATCCATGAACTATTATTTAGCAAATTTAAAATTCAATTACATAAATATTTTTATCATCCGTTTATATATAATAGAATGTTCAAAGAAATCATGAGTGGGTTTTCCAAATTTTTCACAAAAGAAAGGACTCTTGTTTTAATTATATTCTTAGTTCTCGCCGGGGCTCTTTTTTCATATTCAGGCTCCAAAGTAAATGTCTATGATAATTTAGAAACCGGTACTCCTACAGTAAAAACTACTGCTCCTGTTATTGCAACTACAACCACTGGAGGTACAACCGCTACAACTGTTGCTACTGCTCCTACTACAGGATATGCTCAACAAGCTGTCGCAAACCCTTCCGATTTGTTACCCAAAGACTCAAATAGTCAATGGTCCGCTTTGAACCCCAACTCTATGAATGGTGGTGATATTTTGATGCCTGATTTATTACAAGCCGGCTACCATATTGGTCTTGATACCATCGGCCAAACCCTTCGTAACCCCAATCTTCAATTACGCTCCGACCCAATTATTAACAAAGCCGATATTGGACCATGGAACCAAAGTACAATTGAGCCCGATTATGGTCGTGTCCCATTAGAGCTTGGAGCCAGTAAATAATAATAATAATTAAAAAATAGTAACATTGTGATTTTTCATATACCTATATAATAGAATAGGTACATGAGTCTTATAGAATATAGATATCCAAACGGTTTTAGGGTTATTTATGAACATTATGTAAATAAAATTCCTATTACTGGTGCTTATCTATTTTGTGATATGGGTTCTGTTTATGAGTATGATGGTATGCGAGGCGTATCTCATTTTATAGAACATATGTGTTTTAAGGGTACGAAGAAGATTCCAGATTCTAATGATATTTTTGGTGAATATTCTAAAATTGGTGCCTATTTCAATGCGGTCACAACCAAAAGATATACATGTTATACTGTAAAATGTCAGGACGAATATTTGGAAAATTCTTTAGAAATTGTTTCTGACATGATGATGAATTCTACGTTTAAAAGCAATGAATTTAATAAAGAGCATCTAGTAATTGTTGAAGAAAATAATAACGATAAAAACAACCCACATATTATACTGGATAATGAAGTTGATAAAATATTATTCAAGGGAAGTTCATATGAATTTCCAGTTGACGAAATGGAATATCATAATAAAGAAACCCTGAAATATAATGATGTTTTAGAATTTTATCATACCTATTATCATCCTAGTAATATGATTCTCAGTATTGTTTCTCATTTACCATTTGATAAAATCAAAAAAATGTTGAAATCTACCTTCTTTTTAAAAAAACAAAAATTGCCTTCACCTACTGTTATTCCATTCATGCGTTATGATTTAATTCGTTATACTGAAATTCAATATAAATTAATCATGAAAGAAGGATTATCTAATACATTGCTTAGTATTGGTTTTAGAACCTGTCCACATAACTCTCTAGATAAATATACTTTATTTTTACTAGCAAAGATAATGGGCGGAGGATTTAGTAGTAGATTAATGAAATTATTAAGAGAAAAAAAAGGCTTGGTATATACAGCGAAATGTGATACAAAGAATTATGAAAATACCGGTAGTTTTGTATTTTTTACAGAAACGAAATCTAGTAATTTTTTTGCTGGAAAAGGTAGTCATGGTGTCTTACCTCTTATGATAGGTATTCTTAATGATATGAAAAAACATGGTGTAACTATTGAAGAAATTAAGAACGCAAAAGGCAATATTAAAGGAGGTAATATTTTAAATTTAGAGAACATAGGTGTGAGAACTCAATATAATGGCGAGGAATTATTAATGCGTAGTGGTAGTGATGATAAAGCTATTGTTCCTTATTCTATGGTCTATGATAAATATATTGCTTCTATTAGTAAGGAAGATATAGCCAGGCTAATAGATAAGTATTTTGTACGTGAAAATATGTGTGTTTGTGTTTTAACAGGGAATACTTTAGATGCAAATAAAGTAAAGATGAACTGTGAACGTTTTTTGTAATTTTCTAATGAAATAATATTTAGTCGTTTTATATATATTTTCTTTGAATTATATATAAAATGAATTTTGCCGTCGCAATCTATTCCGCTATTTTGTTCTTCATTCTTTCTCCCGGTGTTCTTTTACGCCTTCCCCCCAATGGAAGTAAAATGACAGTTGCCGCCGTCCATGCTTTAGTCTTCGGTATCATCTTATATTTTACTGCGTCTACAGTTTGGCGCTTCTCTATGTCAATGTCCCCTACACCCATGCATAAAGAGGGTATGAACATGCCAGAATCCACTAGCAAGCCAAACATGTCTTATTAATTAAATCATAGAAATATAAAATGCACCGTATTTATATAATAAAATTGTAAATGGATAAATACGATGTTCTAGGATATTTAATTATCGGATTTGTTATCGCAGCATGCGGGTATATGTATTACAGAAGTTCCGATGAATTCCAATTAAAATGTATCATATCAAATGTTGATGGAAATAAATATTGTGTCAGAGAGCGTGCAAAATTACAAGCTGCCGCTGACCTTTTAGCAACAATTACTGAGAAGTGTAAAAAACTTGTTCAATACATGGACCAGCATCATGGTGAAGAAGAGCGCGTTCAACGCTTAGTAAAAGGTTATAATCCTAAACGAATAGTAGAAACTCTTCCTACCAGCGAATATACGGCATATAGTGAGAACAAGGGTGAAAAATTAGCCTTTTGTCTCAATCGTTCCAAAAATGAGAATGATAATTTAATTGACGAAAGTACCCTTATGTTTGTAGCTATTCATGAACTCGCCCACGTAATGACCAAATCTATTGGTCATAAGAGTGATTTTTGGGAGAACTTTAAATATTTATTAGAAAATGCCAAAGAAGCTAAAATACACAATCCTGTGGATTATAAAAAAGATAAGAAGGAATATTGTGGTATGAGTATTAATGATAATCCTTATTATGACTCATAAATAGAGGGAAACCTAAACCCTTCCTTTTTTGCGTATTTCAAATACCCAGTAATCTTAAATAATTATTTTTTTAGTAAATTTAAAACTAGGTATTTTATTACTAGACGAAAGCAGCGGTGTTTGGGAATATCCGTTTCTTAATAAAAAACTACAGGTATTTTTGTATAAATCCATTATTTCTATATTATGATGACTTGCTCTAAGAGTTTCAGCAACTGCATTAGAAAAAGCTCCAACGTTTTCGTCCATAACATTATACGAATCGGCACTGGTCTGGTCATCTCGGCATCCACTTAAAACATAGATATGTTGATTTTCTAATTCTATATTATTATTATAAGTAACATTTTTGTTATCAAATGACCAAGGCATATCAATTATGCTTCCACTATGACAGCAATCAAAAAACATTACTGTTGGACATTTGGCTTTTTTAATGATTTCTAACAAATCAATGTCTGCTATTACACCTTCC
>Ga0304728_1000475_pt1 | contig 34094 bp, 27 predicted proteins | sample C_130625_MF_Meta_FD_190476 | JGI IMG/M metagenome (GOLD analysis project Ga0304728, IMG submission 190476) | Freshwater microbial communities from Lake Croche, Canada to study carbon cycling - C_130625_MF_MetaG (v2) (version 2) | ecosystem: Environmental > Aquatic > Freshwater > Lake | place... | reverse complement strand
CTGTTCTCTGATGATTGTGATAAACTTATAGCATCTGGTAAATGTTATGATGACATCTTTTATTGTACAAAAAATACATTTCAGTATATAATGTCTTTATACGTTGGTAAAAAAATTAATATAGAAACTGTACGGATACTTGACGACCATTTACAATTTATGAAACGTATACCTGAAGATAGTGCAATGGCTACTATGTTTTCAGATAGGATCTTATTAATAGATAAAGCCAAAGGTTTCATAAAATATAATAAAGAACGTGTTACACCAATTATAGATAATCTAATAGAGGAAGTTTGCGGGAATACAGATGGGCAATACTTACAAGCAGCAAGCTAGGAAATTTGATGATGAGCAGTATTCTGGTAGATCTGGAAAACATGCTAAACACACAAATAATCATAAGTTTAACGGGATTCCAGTATTTGAATCTTGGGAAACAGATGATGAATTAGAACTCGAGAATGTAGAATCGAGTATAAATAAAGAGTGAGTAACATCTACATTATCATACTACGCAATTATATAACGCTTATACAAAGGAAAATACGATATGGATATCAAAGCCCTTCGCGCTATGCGCAACACAGACTTTTCAAAAATCTCTAATGAGTTTGAGAAAACAGTCAACCCTCCTTCAGCTCAATCTTATGAAGATAACCGTTTCTGGAAACCAGAACGTGACAAAGCTGGCAATGCAACTGCAACAATCCGTTTCTTACCACGTACTGAAGGTGATGAATTACCATGGGTTAAAATCTTCTCACATGGTTTTCAAGGTCCTACAGGTAAATGGTACATTGAAAACTCATTAACAACTCTCAATGAAGCTGATCCAGTTGGTGAATTGAATAGTAAGTTATGGGCTACATCAACAGATGATAACTCACCGGGTCGTAAACAAGCACGTGCTCAAAAGCGTCGTTTGAATTACACATCTAATATCTTGGTGATTGATGATCCTAAGCACCCAGAAAATAACGGTCAAGTTAAATTGTTCCGTTACGGTAAGAAAATCTTTGACAAGATCATGGACAAAGCACGTCCTACTTTTGATGATGAAACACCAGTTAATGTATTTGATTATTGGGAAGGTGCAAACTTCAAACTTCGCATGAAGACAGTAGATGGTTATCCTAACTACGATACTTCTGCTTTTTCTGAAGTTCAAGCTTTATCTGATGATGAAGATAAGATCCTTAGTGTAGCTAATGCACAGTACAAATTATCTGAGTTTTTGGATAAGAAAAACTTCAAGACTTATGCTGAATTAAAAGCTAAGTTGGAAAGTGTATTGAGTTCTGAGTATGTAGGTATGTCTGCTGAAGAGATCTCTGAACAAGAAGATCGTCCTGTAGCAGCAGCCCCACAACCAGCAGCTAAGGCAGCTCCTGCTCCTGCAGCAAAAGCAGCTCCAATTCCGGAAATTAACGAGGATGAAGATGATGTAATGTCATACTTCCAATCAATTGCTGATGCTGATTAATTAGAGTAGATAGAACAAAGGGACCGAAAGGTCCCTTTTTGTTATACAAATCTTGACTTATAGAATTGATTGACCGTGGTTTCAGCATTTCTAATTGCTGTTTTAAAGAAACCTTGTTGATTCGTTTTATTAATAGTTGTAGGAGCACTAACAACAACTGGAGAACTAGCAGGTGCGGCTGGCTTATTAGCTGCTGCAGCATTTTGTGCTGATTGTCCGTATACTCCATTAGCCTTTGAAGCAGGAGGTGTTACTTGACCTGGAGTTACTTGTTTCTTAGCAAGATCATATGATTCTTGAACTAAAGGATCAGGTTTATTGCCTGAAGCTATAGCCATGTCTGTAGCAACTACTTGATCTTTATCTAATGGTTTACCTTTAATAACTGGTTTGCCGGCTACTAAGATTTGATCTTGTTTTTGTACTATAGATCCATTAGCTAATGGTGCTTTACTTGCAACTGGGGCATTACCACTAGTAGAAGGAGCAGATTCTGTTGCTGCGGGTGCAGTACCTACTGATATTTTCTTACCATCTGTTGATAAACTACCGCCAGCTTTTGCAAAGATTGCTGCTTTTAACCATGGGAAGTCATCTAATGTATCTACAATACCAGCAAGATTCTTATTATCAATTCCAGCAAAAGCTTTCATAGCTGCTGCTAATTTTTCCATACCAGTAGCAGCCTTTTCAATACCGGGGCCAGCTGCACCAATTTTTTCAAGTTGTTCTACAGGACTATCTTGTCCAATTGATAAGAAATTAGTTACTAGATTTTCTAATGCAGATACCATTGATGCTGCACCAAATACTGCCAAAGCAGCACCAATTGCTACAATACCAGCAGCTACCTTAAGCAGTTCTTCACCACTAATTGCTGCAAGTCTTTCTATACCTTCAGTGAATTCTTTCATGCCGGCACCAGCTAGCATTGCTGCAACACCAAATGCACCAATTGCTACACTTAATGCTAATAGAGCTACAACACCGGCACCTAATAGTAATGCGCCAACACCTGTCATCATAGCAGCACCTAGAGCCATTACTGCAACAGTGAATGCACCAATTGCTACAATACCCTTAAGAATATCTCCCCATGAGACTTTAGCAAAATTTTGGAAAGCTTTAGCTATCATCCAAGTAGCTGCACCTAATGCTAACAGAGCTATAGCACCAACTGCTATTTCTCCACCAAGAGCACCAATACCAATTGCTGCTGCAGCTAAAGCACCTAGACCAACTACGCCTTTCATAATTCCGCTCCAATCTAATTTAGCGAAATTTTGGAATGCTTTTGAAGTAACCCATAATGCTGCACCTAATGCTAGCATTGCTACAATACCATCTTTAGATTTACTAATTGCCTCAGCGGCTTTAGCTAATGCAAACATAGCTACAGTGCCATAAATAATATCTCCAAATGACACTGTTGCAAATTGTTTTAATCCAATTGCCAATAGAGTTACCCCTGCACCTAATGCAAGGATTGATTTCCATGCGTCACCAGATCCAGCTACTTGTGCAGCTTTAGCTAATGCAAACATAGCTACAGTACCATAAATAATATCACCAAATGATACTTTAGAAAATAATTGTAGGCCTGCAGCTAACATAATTACACCAGCACCTAGTGCTAATATAGATTTAGATGCATCTCCTGTTCCAGCAATTTGAACAGCCTTTGCAAATATTAAAATAGATGCAGCGCCATAAACAACTTCACCAAATGATACTTTTGCAAACTGTTGTAATCCAAATCCTAATGCTAATACACCTACTCCTAAAGCAAGAATTGATTTATAAGCATCTCCGGTTCCTGCCAATTTAGCAGCTAAAGCTAAACCAGTAATAGCTACTGCACCCTTTGCGATTGAAGTCCATTCTACGGTTGCAAATTCTTGTAATGCTTTTGCAGTAATGAATAATGCCGCGGCAAATGCTAATAAATTCTTAGCAATTCCACTCATTCCAGAACCAAGCTTTTTAATACCTTTACCAATACCATCAAAAAGACCGCCGCCACCTGCTGCAGGAGCTGCTCCGCCTTCTTCTTTCTTGCCTTTAGTATTTTCTTCTATTTTAGTAAGAAGTTCTAGTTGCTGCTTTTGCACTTCAGCATTAGCAACATCTTGTTCTGTTAGATCTTCTTTTTTAGTTGCTTTAGGATTGGTAAATGAAGTACGTAGGATAGCAATTTCTTTAATAAGCTTAAGCACATTACTATTAAGACCATCGCCACTTTTATCAATCAAGCCAGCTTTAAGAACTTTAAGCATAGCATCTTCTTTTTGCTTGATAGATGCAGTGTCCTTAGCAGAAGCTTCAACAATTGTTTCTGTTTGCTGAGCAGACTTTTGCGAGTCTAGTTGTACTCTAATTTGCTCTTCAATTGCAGCAGACATCTTGAGGTTAGAATTCTCTAACCCCTTGACAAGATCATTAAAGTTTAATTTTTCTTCTTTTTTAGCCATGATGCCTTATTGTTTTTCCTGACGTTGTTTTTCTTCTTCTAAATATTGTACTAACATCGCAACATAAACTTCTCTCTCAAATGGTATCATATTTTCTAATTCGCTCAATGAATATTTATGATATTGCATTAGAGCAAAGTTCATTTTATAGAAATTATATAAGCTTTCATGTGAGAGATTAATTAAAAAAAACTGTTTAGGCCCTCAAGGATCTTATTATGTTCCTTACTACATACTGGACATTTATAAGATACCGTATGAGTTAACTTAGGAATTGTTTCAAAGAATTTCTGTACTGTTAGAAATTGCTGTGATGATAAGTTATTCAAAAAGTCTAATAGTTCTTGTTTAGTTTGGTCTTTTGCTGCAAATACTTCTGTAGAATTATAGATGTAATCAATACATTCAACCATAATAGCAAACACTTGATCAACATTATTATTATCTACAGATTCTAATTTCTTAATAACATCAATAGTTGGATATTTTAATGCAATACCAACATCATCAAATAATTCAATTTTATTTTTATGTTCTGGATTCTTTTCTACTTTAATAGTAGTCAAATCAATTCTAATTGGAGCTACTGCTTTTTCATCTGTACATGTATCACATTTTAATTGCAATTCAATAACTTCGCCAACAGATTTTGCTCTTAATTGAGTAAAAATATACTCTAAGTCAAATGTTGCTAATGAATCTACATTAACATCATCTTTAATACATGCCTTAATTACTTCTTTTAAAGAATTAACCATTACAATTGGATCTTCAGATTGCTGTGCAATCAAAAGAGCTTTTTCTTCTTTAATTAAGAATGGTCTATATTTAATAGTCTTCTCAGTTGAAGGAATAGTTAATGTATAGACTGGGGTGCTACTATTAATTGGTAATGCCATATTATTCTCCCGAATTCAGTTTTTGAATCATTTTGTTTAGTTCACTTGTACTGCCCACAAATATTGCGTTATTATTTGTAACCGTTTTAGCCGGATCTCCACCTTCTTTTGCAGTAGGAGTATCTAACTTTTGTTTCTGTTTATGTAACTCAAGTAATTGGCTATTTATGTCACTCAATTGTTTAATTAAATTGCCTACTACTTCAAATGCTCTAGGATGTTCAGAAGATTTTGCAACTTCTAACGCATGCATTAATGCTTCTTCTCCTGTTTGAAGTAACCCGTGTAAATTACTTCTAGTCTTATCGTAGTCATGTTCAATCTTTTCAGATTGCTTATCTGTTTGAGGTAATACTACCTCTCCAGTGCGCATAATGATTTCACCTTCTTTCACAGGTTCCATATCAAATACCTGTGATAAATTATTATCAATTTTCATTTTATTTTTCTTGTTCCTCTGGTGGAGTTTGGATATCCATACTTGTTATACCTAGCATTTTTTCTTGCCCTCTACTCCAAGCAGTAATACCTAACACTGCACCCATTGCCATATGGAATAATCCAGCGCCTTGTAACGTTAATGGATTCCATGGTGAAATTGGTTTAACATCAACATAAGCTTGGAATACCGCCCAAGCAACAGGAAATACCATAAAGTCACAAATACAAATTGCCATATACATCCATGCCATAGCTGGTCTCCATGTAGAAGTTAACCAACTTTCTTGTTTCATTTTTATATTATTATGTGTAATCATTTTGTTTCCTTACGTAAGTATACTTCCTAGTCCAGTTGTAACACCTAAAGGTTCTGCTTCATATAAACTTGCTCTAGCATTTTCAAAAGAATTTACACTTGCCTGATAATTAGGAAAGTCCGTAAAGTAATCATTAGGGATACTCATAGGATCTAGGTTTTGATTGCTATTAGTTAATGTGGTTCCATTATTGCTACCTTCATCAGTTGTATTAGATAACCAATATTTGTAGTTCATTGAAACCTGAAGTTTCATTACTTCTTTAGATGAATAATCCATTGTAATAGGACTAATTGATTTTGGATAGCATTCGTATAATGTAACAATATAACGTTGGTTGCTAGCAGCATCAAATACATTAATACTAATGTCAGAAATATATTCTTTGTAGTAATTAAACTTTCTAGTAAATGGATCTTGGATAGATTGAATCCAAGTATCAAAGAATAGTTTAGTATGCATACCATTATCTACATAAAAATTCATTGTCACATTATCAAATAGTCTTTCATGTGGCATCTCACGAATTTCACCAAATGTTCTAGCTTGAGTAGTAGAAATACTCATTCCTGGTAGTGTTACATTGTCACAATATAATTGTACTTTTCTTAAATCACCAACATACAAGTTCTTAGATGTGATGATTAAAGGAACCCCAATATCTACTGAGAATTTTGAAGAAACCATTAGGCCTTCAGCAGCTACTGATGCTATAAAATCGTTTAATGTACTCATGAGTTTATTGTTCTCTTAGAATCTATCCATACTGCTTGTTTCTTGGCACCTACAAATGATTCAACTGGAAGTAACATTGCTGTAGCCCAATCATTTGCATCTACTTTTCTAAATGTAGACCTAACATGCTCGTCTAGGTATTGTTTAATACATGGTTCTGCTGCTTTATATTTTGATACTCCATTAATTAAATCCCATGAGTATCTTATTTTTGTGGTAGCATCCATTTTACCGTTGTTTTGAAATTGCATTAATCTGTCAAGCAAAACAACACGAAGTTGATATGGCAAATAATGCATATTTAAACCAATGAATCCACCAGGAGTTTTCTTATATGGAAACACTAATGGAAACCTATCCCAATACGGTAATGTATCTTTGTTTTTAGCATCATAGAAAAACATATATAGATTACCAGGTAAAATTGATGCTTTCATCTGATTAGGATCAGATTTCATAATCTTATTAGGCGTAATCTGTTGACGACTAATTAATAATAATTGCTGATCAAACCATGTTTTTGATTTACGCGCTGCCTTATGCAAATCATATTGATTTCTTTCAAATATATTTGCTAATTTTTCTTGTTGCGCCATAAATATTGTACTTTAATTCTTTTGTGTGTTATTATAACTATAAGGGGTGAGTTTAGTAATTCTTAGTATATTTATATACCTAATTCTCTTTCAGTGATAATCATAAACACCCATCCTCTATCTTTACAGTAATCTTCTGCTGCTTTCCACTTAGATTGATTCTTAATGAATGCCATAGATTCTGTAATGTATCGTCTTGTTTGTTTTCCTGGATATTTAGGTGGCACAGTTTGTCCTAATGGCTTTACTTCTACTAAATATGTTTTAATACTGCCATCTTTTGATTTAACTTGAAGTTTAAAGTCAACAAAATAACGATGTAGTCGATTATCAGTTCCACATCGGTATGGTATTACAGTTTCTTCTGATGAATATTTCAATACATTAACTGATGAGTCACACCATTTCATAAACTTAAGTTCCCATGAAGACCTATAAATGATATTTGTAGGGTCTCCAGCATACTTTTCTGGGAATTTAGGATTAAATTTACCTTGATGGTACTTTGCCATGGTATATAAATAAATAAGATGTATAACTATTTATTCGGGTAAAACAATGCCAGTATCCAATCCACAAGCAACTCCAAGTATTCCACCATCGGGAAAACCTACTCCTGATTCAGGAAACACTGCGTCTAAACAAACGTTTACCCCTAGGAATAAAGCTGGTGTTGGTATTGGTACAGACTTTAATAATCAATACCAAATAGAACAACACTCATATCCTTCAGATTTAATGGATCCTCAATATGGATATAATAACGTTATATTCTATATTAATGTTTCTACTGATTCCAAATTACTTAAAGATGGTAAAACTGCAACAGTTGAAGATTTAACTCCTAGAGATAGAGGATCTTTAATTGGTGCTAATCTTACAGAAGCTCAAGTGATTGCAGGTGGAGCCGCAGGTGGAGTTGGTACTGCTGGAGTTGCAGGTGGTGGAGCTGCATTAAGTACTGCTACTAGCGGTAAATCTAGTATAGGCGGAGTAATTGGATCTGGTGTAAAAACTGCAGCTACTGGTGCAGCATTAGCAGCAGGTGCTTCTACTGTAACTGCTGAAGCTACAGGCACTCAAACTTCTAATTTCTCTAGACAACAAAAGCGTTTAGCTGTTGCAATTGCATTACATATACCTAATCAATTAAGTATTAGATATGGTATGAATTGGGGTGAAGAAGATACTAACACCTTCATGATGGGTGCTGCTATGGGTGAACAACTTGGTAAAGCACTTAACGGTGCCAATAATAGTGATCAATTAAAAGAAACTGGATCTTCTATTGCTAGTGCTATAGCATTAAATAAAGGACCAGAAAAAGCTGCATTATCTAATATGTCTGGTTTGGCTGCAAACCCACGAAAAGAACAAATATTTAAATCAGTAGACTTTCGAAATTTTACATTCTCGTATGAATTTTATCCTAGAGATGCCGATGAAGCAAAAAAGGTATTAAATATTATTAATACGTTTAAATTACATATGCATCCTGAGTTTAAAGATGCTGGAAATTTTCTTTATATCTATCCATCTGAATTTGATATTTTTTATTATCAAGGCGGTAAAGAAAATATGAACTTGCATCGTCATACATCATGTGTACTTACCGAAATGACAGTTAACTATGCACCTCAAGGGCAATTTACTACATTTGATAATGGTATGCCAACACAAATTAATATTAGTTTAAACTTTAGAGAACTTGCTCTTCTTACTAAAGAAAAAATACAGGACGGATTCTAATGTATTTCAAAGATATGCCACAAATGCTGTATGATTTTAATATGTCCCGTGAATGGACAAGTTGCCAACTTATGATTCCTGGGTTACCTTATGCAATTTACTTCCAAGGTAATTCAGATTTTAGAGATGCAGGGGCAACTAGTAATGTTATAGGTACTCAATTTGTTGCAACAAAAACAATTCCAGGTACAGGCCAAGTAAGAGCCTTTACAAATGAAGATGTTACTGGCACAACAAGTATTGCTGCTATTAATAGAGAAACATATTTAATGACTGATATTACACATAATGTAAGATTCAGAAAAGAAATTCTAGATAATATTACTCTGTATGATGAGTATGACATTAAAGACGGTGAAACACCAGAAATTATTTCAGAAAAATTCTATGGTACACCTAATTATCATTGGGTAGTTATGCTAGCTAATCAGCGTTATGATTATGTTTCTGAATGGCCACTAGCCACACATAATTTAGAAAATCATATTACTTCTATTTATGGTTCAGGTAATGAATATAACACACATCATTATGTAGATTCAAATGGATTTATAGTAAGTTCAGATAATATGAATGCTGCGCTTCAATTAGAAGCATATCCAGTGTCTAATTATGATTATGAAATAGCACTGAATGAATCTAAACGTAGAATTAAAATTATTGCCAAAGAACTAATAAATACTATTCTTAAAAATTATAAAGATCTTATATAATGCAACCTGCTGAGTCGATAAGATTTGCTGGCGATGTCAGCATTGATAAAATTGAGATTGTATCTAGAAATGGGTTCATTCAAAATGTAACCAATCAAGTTATAGCTATTGAGTTATTTGAAGATATTTTTACTCCATTAACTACAGGAAATGTAGTCCTTAAAGATTCTCTTGATCTTGCCAACTTATTCCCATTTACTGGTGAAGAGTTTATTAATATTTTAATCAGAACTCCAACAATGGATCAACCTGAAAAGATTATTAATCATCAATATTATATCTATAAAATGACTGATAGGGAATTGCTTGGCGATCGTTCAGTTGCTTATGTGTTGCATTTTATATCAACTGAAGGTATTGCTGATTTAAATAAAAAAATTAGTAAAACATTTGGCGGAAAGATTTCAGAAATTGCTAAGACTCTTATTACAGATAAGTATAATGGTCTTGAAACTAAAAAGAAAGTATTCATTGAGGATACTGCAAATAATGTTAATTATATTTCTAACTTTTGGTCTCCAATTAGAAACTTAAATTATATTGCAGGCAATGCTGCCAATTCTAATGGTGCAGTAGATTATCTATTCTTTGAAAATAGAACTGGGTTTAATTTTAACTCATTAGAATATTTGTATCAACAACCAATTAAACAACATTGGGTTTATGACTCTTATTCTAGAGACTTTGGTGCAGATGGCAGAGCTATTAGAAATGTAGAAGCAGATTATAGTAAAGTGCAAGAAATTAGTATTCCAGAAGCATATGACTATATGGATAAAACACGTTCTGGTATGTTTGCTAATAGAATGATTAATTATGATTTAACTACAAAGCAATATATTGATAAAAAATTCGATTTGATTGCAGAGTTTCCAAAAAATAAACATCTTAATGATTTTGCATTAGCATCAAATAAGAATATTAGTAGATCTAATTCATTAATATTCTTTTATCCAAAATATTACAATAACTTTAATAATTATAAAGATGTTACTAATGCGCATACAATACAAAAACGTATGTCTTCATTAAAGGCCGCTGAAGGAATTAAAGTTCAAATTAATGTATTTGGTAGAACAGATTATACTGTAGGCATGAAAGTATCATTAACATTAAATAAGATTAATCCTATTGGTAAAAATGAAGAGGATGTAACTGATAAGTTATATTCTGGTAATTATATTGTTGCTGCTATAAATCATTATATTAATAGACAAAAACATGAATGCTCAATTGAATTAATTAAAGATTCATACGGCATCAATCTAGATCAAGGTGGCAAATAATGCAAGTGCATAGTGGAATTGTTGAGAACAGAATTGATCCATTAAAATTGGGTCGTTGTCAAGTTCGTATTATTGGTTTACATACCCACGATAAAACACAATTGCCAACTAATGATTTGCCATGGGCTTATCCAATGCAATCAATTACATCTGCTGCTATGTCAGGTATTGGCCAATCCCCAGTAGGAGTAGTTGAAGGTACTACTGTATTGTGTATCTTTATGGATGAACCAGATAATCAACAACCAGTTATTATTGGTTCTCTTGGTGGTATTCCTCAAGCAAAAGCAGTTGAATTATTTGGCCGAGATGATGATTCAGTTATTCTTAAAGACCCCGATGATAATCCTGTTCCAGCACCAGTAAATGAATCTGAGGCAGCAGCAGTAGATCCAACTATAACTCCTGCTGCGGCACCTACTACAGTTACAACTGACATTCCTACTACTCCTCCACCAGGAACTCCAAATGCGGCAGCAGCTACTGCTGGTATTAAAGCTATTCTTGTAGCTTGTGACAAATTTGGATTAACAACAAGAGAACAAAAGTGCTCATTGCTAGCAATTGCGGGTGGTGAATCACTGTGGGTACCAAAAGAAGAAGGATATAGTTACTCTGCTGATGCATTACAATCAACCTTTAAAACTACTTTTGGTGGAAAACCAGATTTAGCAGCTAAATATGCAAGATGGAAAGGCACAAGAGCTGAATTTTTTGATTTTGTTTATGCTCCTGAAAATAATGGCCGTCAATTAGGTAATACCCAAACAGGAGATGGTGGAAAGTATTATGGTAGAGGCTTTAATGGTGTAACTGGAAGAGCAAATTATCAAAAATATGGTCAATTAGCAGGCGTTGATATTATTAATAATCCATTATTATTAACAACTAACTTAACTACTGCTGCTGAAGTGTTTTGCCAAATGGTTATTAATAATCCAATAGTAAAGAAAGCAGTACCTACTGATAATCCAGGTTATTTTTATGCAGTTAAAAAAGGAAATGGTAAAGATACAGGAAATGGTGCTGAAACTAGATTAAAGTATTATGAATATTTCTATGGTAATAAAGTTCCATCATCATTTACTGAAGAAAAATCAGTAGGAGCTGCGCCTCCAGCAGCTACTTCAACATCAAGTGGTGCTCCATCTGAAACATCAGCTGGTTCTATTGGGTTTCAGGATCCAAATAATAAGTACCCATTAAAGAATTTTATAAATGAACCTGACACAAATCGTTTAGCCCGTGGCGTTTCAAAAGGCACAGTAGTTACTATCAAAGAAGCTAATAGAGCTCGTAGTATTCCTATTGCATTAGATGGTGGTACTTATGACGAACCTGCTTCTGCATTTAGTGCTAAGTATCCATATAACCATGTACTTGAAACTGAGTCAGGTCATGTACAAGAATGGGATGATACTCCAGGATTTGAAAGAACTCACACATATCATCGTAAAGGTACATTTACTGAAGTAGATGCCAATGGTAGTGAAGTTACCCATATTGTTGGTGATTCATATCAAATTATTGATAATAACGGTTGCATATTCATATCAGGCGAATGTAATTTAACTACTGAAGGTAAGATTAATATCCTATGTCAATCAGATGCAAATATTGAAGTTGCACAAGATGTTACCATGCAAGTAGGCGGTGACTTTAAATTAGGTATTGCCAAAGACTTTACTGTTGCAGTAGGTGGAACAGTTTCAATGCAAGCAGGCTCTGATATGTTATTGCAATCTAATGCTTCAATGCATCTAACTGCTGTATCTGAAATGCATCAATACGCTGCAAGTTCTATGCATCTTAAAGCATCAGGTTCATTTAATGTAGATGGTTCTACTGCAAATATTAATGGTCAAACTGCAATTGGCTCTACTACATTAAATCTTACTGCACCTGCGGTGGGTTCACCAAAGAATAACGTACTTCCATATTTAGTTCCTCCTGTTGCTGCTGGTGAAGAAGTATTTCAGTTAGAATCAGAAGATGATTGGAATACTCCTGCAGGCCAAAAAGCTAAAGCTGCACTTGAAGCCAAGTATGGTGTACAAACCCCAGATAATACACCAGCGCAAGATGAAGCAACCCCAACTGGAGGTACTGCCGCAAATACAATTGCATCTTGCCAGGTTATCTATGCAACACAATCATTTACTAATGACTTTAAACTATCTGCTAATTTCACATTAGGCATGTTAATTGATGGTGGTGTTAATGGACATAATGCACTTAAAGATCAATGTGGTTTAACTAAACAGCAATTAGTATGTAATCTATCTCAATTATGTGCAAACATTCTAGAGCCGGCTTTAGCATTATTACCTGGCGGTATTGGTGGATATGGTAAACAATGGAAGATTAATTCTGGATTCAGAAGTGTAACAAATGGTGCTAATGCTCCTACATCAGATCATCCATATGGTAGAGCCACTGATATTACATTATTGCCATATGATGCAACTAAGAAACAACGTAATTTTGAATTGATTCAAAAATTAGAAGCAGCATTACCATATGATCAGATGATTATGGAATATCGTTCTGATGGTTCTAATTGGATTCATATTGGTTATAGAGGCCTAAAAGCTGGCGATACTGCTGGTCAAGGATCAGTAAACCGTAAGATGGCATTTACAATGTTGAATGATTCAGTGTACAAACGTGATTCATCTGGTAATCCTAAAGGCTTCATCTTGTTATAATGGCATTTCTACCAACAAATACTGTATTAGGTACTACTGATGAATTTAAGAATGTATCGTATGCAATAACATATGAAACAACTACTTTAGGGACTGCTGGTATTGGCGGTTTAGCTGGTACTCCTACTGTAACTACCACCCAAACAGTAACTTTAACTGCAATAGATCCTAATGATACTATTACTATTGCTGGAAATAAGATAACTGGTTATTATTCTGAGTCATTTCAAAATGCTATAGAATATAGAACTCCTGATGAGCAACTTGTAGATGTACAGAAATTTAATCAAATTGATAAAACAAATAATGAGCATTTGATTTATTATAAAGCAGATGTAAATAAGACCAGAGATTATCATTATCTTGCTACTGCATCTGGTGGTGCAACACAAGTTTATACTGTTACAGTAATGAATAATTGGAATACTGGTAGAGATGAGATGTTATCATATATTGATCCTCCAACTCAATATAAACTACATACGGTCACTTGGATAAATATGAATAACGAACCTATTGTTTGGGTTAATAACCTAAATCAACCAATTAATTGGATCAATAAACTATGAGTTTAGTAATACCAAATACATTAGCTAGTAAAACCGGACAAGCACAATTAGGTTTGCTTGATGATAACTTTACGTATATAGTTAATGCGCTTGATCCATTAATGCCAGTTAATAATAAAACTAGTTTAGGTAATAACAGTATAGTATCAACAGCAAATCCAATAAATCTAGATTTAGGTGCTACATATAGTTCAGTTGCTGGCCAAAATTCAAAATTAATTCTTTGGTCAGATGGTGCTGGTACTACATTTGGTTTAGGCGTATCACTTCATCAACAAGATTATTCTTCCCCAGCAGATGCAGATCATGTGTTTTATATTGGTACAACAGAAAAATTAAGAATAACAAATACAAATACTTCATTGACAACAGGTTTAAGTATTTCAAATAATCCATATGGATTTGTATTTAACCAAACTACTGGTAAAATGACAACCCCATATACTAATACACTTTATGGATTTAATCTTTCTGATGATGGAAGAGGATTTCCAACTCCTACTAATAAAACCAAGGTTGTATTTACTTACACCGGTGCAGTACAATCATGGACAGTTCCAGCTGGAGTAACCTATATATTTGCAAAAGTATGGGGCGCTGGTGGTGGAGGTGGTAATGTAGGAGGTTGGGTTTTTGGAAGTACTGGTGGTGGAGGTGGTTATACCCGTGGAATTATTCCAGTAACTGCTGGTCAAGTATTACCTATTGTTGTTGGCCAAGCTGGAATGACTTGTTGGTGGGGCCCAGGTAATAATTCATCAACTCAAACTGGAGGATTTGGTGGTGGCGGTGGTTTATATAGTAATGTAGATAATAGATATGCTGGATCAGGCGGCGGATATAGTGGTATATTTAACTCAACTGGTGTGATCACTCAAGCAAATGCATTATTAATTGCAGGTGGTGGTGGTGGTGGCGGATCAAGTCGTAGTCCATGGGATGCATTTGAACGTATAAACTCAAGTCAATATTGGACTGGTGCTGGCTATGGTGGAGCTGGTGGAGGATTACAAGGTCAAGCTGGTGGTGCAATGGCGGATGGAAGAATTGCTATGGGTGGATGGGAAGGAACACAACTTCGTGGTGGTTATGGTGGTGGTTATGGTGCTAATACTTTAGCAGCATCAGCAGCTGGTGGTACTGGGGCTGGTGGTGCTAGTTTAGCTGGTTATGGTGGAGCTTTGTATGGTGGAATAGGAGGTACCTCACAAGGATATGGCGGCGGCGGAGGTGGTGGATACTTTGGTGGCGGTGGTGGAGCATATGTTGAACCTAATACTATGGCAGGTGGTGGCGGTGGATCTGGTTATATAAATCCATCAGTATTATTCTCAACTACAGTTCGTGGTAATTATAATATTCCTGGCGGTACAACTGATGTAGATTTTCCAAATGTTGCTGACCCATTACATAATACTTCAATTTATTGCTATGGCGGGTGGCCATCAACAAACACTATGACTTCAAATGCAGCCGGATTTGTTAATAATTGGGGCGGCAGTGGTTATGTCGTTATATATTACTAATGCCAGCCGCTACTAGATTAGGAGATGTTTGTACAGGTCATGATGGATTTGAACCGCGCAAGAATGATGCAGGTTCCCCAGATACATTTGTTAATGGGTTAAATGCACATAGAGTTGGAGACCATTGGATAGAACATTGTGATCATTCAGGTTCTTGCCATGATTCTACATGTAAAACCGGATCTTCCACAGTTTTCATTAATCGTATTCCTGCGGCAAGAATCGGAGATATGGTTGCATGTGGATCAGCAATAGCTCAAGGTTCTCCTAATACATTCTTTGGATAGCTATAAATATTACCATGGCAAGAAACACTAGAACATTCTCAGATTTAGACTTAAACTTTATTGCTCACCCAGGAACTGGTGACGTCACATTGAAGTACGACGAAGAAGCAATAAAACAATCAGTTAAGAATCTAGTACTAACTCAAAACTATGAGAGACCATTCCATTCAGAAGTTGGTTCTCAGTTGCGTGGTTTACTATTTGAACCAGCAACTCCTATGTTAGGAACAATGATTCAGCGTTCTATTATTGACACTATAACAAATTTTGAGCCAAGGGTGAGACTAATTGATGTTTATGTTAATATTTCACCAGACAATCATGAAGTATATGTAAGAATAGAATTCCTAATTGTTAATACAACAACCCCAATTAATGTAGATTTAGTACTCACGAGAACACGCTAATGGCTAATATCAGAATCCCAACCACTGACCTTGACTTTGATCAAATTAAGAAAAACTTAATAACGTTCATGAGTAGTCAAACAGAATTAAAAGATTATAATTTTGAAGGTTCAGCAATGAACGTTCTTATGGACATTTTAGCATATAATACACATTATAATGCATTATATAAAAATCTTGCAGTTAATGAAATGTTTATTGATTCTGCTTCTAAACGTTCAAGCGTTGTATCACGTGCAAAAGAAATTGGTTATATTCCATCTTCAGTTAAAGCATCTACTGCTTATATAAAAATTGTAGTTACACTACCTAGTAACGGAGTAAAACCTGCAACATTACTACTTCCAGCTAAAAGTACATTTTCTACTACATTTGACGGTACATCTTATGTATTTTCTACAACACAAGATATTATTACCGCAATTAATGTTGATGGTACTTCATATACATTTGACAATGTACAAATTAAAGAAGGTACTCCTTTACAATTTAAATATACTGCAGCAGAAGGTCAAAGATATTTAGTGCCAAACATGGATGTAGATTTAAGTACACTTACTGTACGAGTACAAGATAGTGCTACTTCAGCTCAATTTACTACATTTAATAATCAAGAATATATTCTTAGTTTAACTGAATCAGATGCAATCTATCATATAAAAGAAATTGAAAATCAATTATATGAATTAGAATTTGGTAATGGGGTTATTGGTAAAGCGGTAAATACAGGAAATATTGTAATATTAAATTATTTAGTGTGTAATAAATCTGCTCCTAATGGCGCAAAAGTATTTACATATACGGGTAGTGATATATCTCTAGGTGGTGCAATTAATGTTACTACAAATATAGCTGCAACTGGTGGCTCTGATATTGAATCAATTGAATCAATTAGATTTAATGCACCTCGTGCTTATTCAACTCAAAATAGAGCGGTTACAACAGAAGATTACAAATCTTTAATCTATAACTATTACCCAAATGCTGAATCTATATCAGTATGGGGTGGAGAAGATAATCTACCTCCAGTTTACGGTAAAGTATTTGTTTGCATTAAGCCATATAATGCTTTAACATTAACTGATGTAGAAAAAGCATACGTTAAACGTGAAGTACTTAAGAAAAAGAATGTAGTATCTATTACACCTGAAATTGTAGATGCAAACTATATTGACTTGCAAATAGATGTTACTGCATACTATAACCCCCGCTTAACACAATATTCTGCAGATCAATTAAAAGCATTAATTTATGCTACTATTACAGATTATAATGATACAGCATTAAACAAATTTGATGGTGTATTTAGGTTCTCTAAACTAAGTTCATTAATTGATAATACTGAAGCATCTATTGTTTCTAATATTATGACAATATTATTACATCGTCAAGTTGAAGTTAAATATAACCTACTAGCAAATTATTATATAAACTTAGCAAATCCAATTTATGATTCAGGTGCTGCTGAAGAATCGGTTTTATCTTCAGGATTCTATATTCCTGGATATTCCCAAGTTATGTATATCGATGATATTCCACAAATAATTGATGGTGGATTATCTGCAACTGGATTAGGAACATTAAGAATGTTCTATTATTATAATAATTCAAAAATATATATTAATGAAAATATTGGTACTGTTGATTATTTTAATGGAATTTTAAACATATCTAATTTAGAAATTTCTGCTATTGTTGGCACAGCATTTGAATTTGTTATTAAACCACAATCAAATGATGTTGTTGCAATTCGCAATCAATTAGTTAAAATTCCTCCAGAAACTTTGAATGTTAACATCATTCTTGATCGTGTTGCTTCTGGTGATGCTGCAGGTAATACTAATTATATCTTTACATCAAGTAGAAATTAATGGCTGAAACCAAATTACAAAATGTAGTTAGTCAACAACTTCCCGATTTTATTAGGGAGGATTATGATACGTTTGTTCAATTCCTAAAAGCTTATTATGAGTATTTAGATATTGTTGATAAACGCGATTTAGCAGACTTACGTGATGTAGATACTACATTATATGACTATATTACATACATTAATTCTGAACTAGGTTTAATTTCTGCACCTGATGCTTCTAATTTATATGCAGATCCTAGACTCTTATTAAGAAAATCTAAACAAACCTTTATATCAAAAGGTACTGAAGAGTCATATAAGTTTCTTTTTAAAATACTTTATAATAAAAATGTAGATGTATCATATCCATGGGATTCAGTTCTTAAATGTTCTGATGGTAAATGGAACCAAGATACTTCTATTTTTGCGCAATTCCCAACAACAATAAATGCTTCTGCTGGTAAATTTTCACCAGGTATAGTATATACTATTACTGACGTTGGTAACACAGATTGGTTTAGTTATGGCGCTTCAACAACAACTGATGTTGTATGTGATATATCTGGAACAACATTAACTGTTACTTCAATTAATTCTGGAATGCTAGTTGTTGGTCAAACTATTTCTGGCATTGGTATTACTAATGGTACAAAAATATCTAACTTAGTATCAGGTTATGGGGATGTTAATACAGTATACACTATTAGTATTTCGCATAGTAATTTATATAATGTAAATATAGTTAATGCTACGCCTAACACTGCTGTATTTACGGCATCAATTAGTGCATCAAATGATCCATTATTACCAGGATCTGTTATGACTGTTACTAATGTAAAATCAGGCAGTTTAGCAATTGGCCAACAAATTTCAAGCGCAAGATTAAACCCAGGTACATATATTACTGCAGTTATTTCTGGTACAAGTGGCAGAGGTGTATATGCAATAAGTGAATCATATAACCTATCAAACATTACGGTTACTGCAATTGCTGAAAATGCTCAATTTGTTGCAAATGATGCAGGATCTGGTACTGGATATGCGTCAACAAGTGATCCGGAACAATCTGGAATAATTGCAAATACATTTATTGGTAATCAAGTATTAATTAAAGGCGCTAGAACATCTGTTAAAGTTATTGCGTCAAAAGCAGCATATGTAAGAGATTATGTATATGAGCTTTCATTAGATAAAAACTTTTATGGTAATTTAAGTGCCGGTGATACAATTTATTTAGATGGATATGATTCTTATGCTACATTAATTCCTACTGTTGTGGGATACAGTATTGATTCTGGTAACAATGGGTCTGGCTGGGCTATTGGTGATTTGATTACCTGTAGCAATCAAGTTGGCTCAGTTACTATTAATCAATTACTTAAAGTTACAAAGGTAGATAGTACTGGTGGTATATTAAAGCTTTCTATTCTACAATTTGGTGCAGGCTATCAAGATGACTTTTTATTTTTAGCATCTAAGCAAAACGTTGTTACTGCATCATCAATTTCAGGTGGTGCACCTAATCAAGCCGCATCATTTTCATTACCAGATGATTCTAGTCTTTTACCATACGTTGATTATGGATATTTAATTAATCCAAATACGTGGACAGTAGCAGATGCATCAATTGGTAACCAAACAATTGTTGCTAGAATTGATAGTGGAGTAGTTGGTACTTCTGGTAATGTATTAACAGTATCATCTCAATCATCAGCTATTTTACCAATTGGCTCAATATTAACAGGTACTGGTGTTACTGCAAATACTATAATTACTGGTGCATTACAAACTTCTGTATATCCATATACGTATACTGTAAATACTCCACAATTGGTAGCAAATGAGATTACCATAACAACTTCAATTGGTACTGTTGCTACCCCTGCAATTTCTGCTGCAGGTTCTATTACAGTAACTGGAAGTGTAGTTGTTGGCTCAGCTACAGTATTTACTAAGCAGGTTGCAGTTAATGATATATTTCAGTTAATTATTGGTGGAGTTACTACATCAATTGGTTATGTAACTGCAATAGCATCAGATTCTAGTTTAACAGTAGCAGTTCCATCTGGAGTTACTGTAGCAGCTCAAACTGCAGCACAATGGGCAATTGGTGTTAATTCATATTCTGATCCTTCATATACTGGTGATATTAAGAAAACATTCTATTCTGAATCAGTTAATGGTACTAGTACGCAAACAGATAATTTAGCTCTTATTAGTTTTAAAATTGGTGCAGTAGCTAAATATCAAGGTTATTATACTGCAAATGATGGGTTTGTTAGTGATACTGTTTATATTCAAGATAGTAAGTACTATCAAAAATATTCATATCTATTAAAAATTAATCAGAAATTAGAAAGCTATAAATCATATGTAAAATCTATTGTTCACCCAGCTGGTACTGCATTATACTCTGAATTCCAAATTCAGAATAATTATAATCCAACTAGTTTAACTGGATCACAAACAATATCTCAATACGTTTCTAAGGCAACTTTTGCTACAATAAATAAATCAATAACAAATGATTTTGCAAATATGTCTGGTCTTGGTGGTTGGGCTAAAATTAATCCATATGATTCAGAAATATATTTTGCCGATACATATAACCCAGAAACAGCCACAGTATTTACTGAGGCATAGGAGAAAAAATGAACTTCAACTCAGGAATTACTTTAACCGGTGATTTAGATATAAAACTATATGACAAGAATAATAATATTAAAGATTCTCGCCATGTTCCTAACTTAGTAGTTACTGCAGGTAAAGAATATGTTGCTAATAAGTTAGCTTATGCTGGCTCTTCCAATATGATTATGAATGCTATGTCACAAATGGCAATTGGGACAGGAAATGCAACATCTGCCATAGCGCAAACACTTTTAACTGGTGAAGTTCAGCGGGTTGCTACGGCTACTACCACTGTGTCTGGTACTAATATTACATACGTTGCTTCATTTGCTCCAGTATCAACTACTTATACTATTCAAGAAGCTGGTATTTTTAATGCATCAGCAAGTAAATCAGTAACATTTGATGGTAATACCAGTGTTACTGGAAGTACAATAGCAACAGTAACCCCATCAATACATGGTTTTACTACTCAAGATCAAGTAAGATATACTACAGGTGGCGGTACTGCTATTTCTGGCTTAATCGATTCTGGCATTTATTATGTTTATGTTACTAGTACTAGCAGCGCAATTAAATTAGCAAATTCTGCTGCTAATGCTGCACTTGGTGGCACTGCAATAAGTGGTACTTATTCATCTGGTGGAGCATTAGGAGCAAATACTATTGTACTTACTGGTACAACAAATATTTTACCTGGTCAAGTTATAACAGGAACATCAGGTATACCTGCAGGTACAACTGTTACTAATGTAAACACTACTACTAATACTATTACTTTAAGTTCATATATTACTGCAGCCCAAGCTGCTGGAACATATACATTTAACCCAATTATTCCAATTACATCTGGTTTGGGTACTAATCATAAATTAGCATCAGGTACTATGATGTGTAGAACAACATTCCCGGCTATTAATAAAACCGCAACTACTGATACATTAGTTATTTCATGGACAATTACCGTAGGTTAATATATGTCAAGCTATTCTTTATTTAAGTCAAGATTTAAAAAGTCTATTACTGAAGCAATCTTTAATGAGGTTACTGGTAAAACTGCACGCTATTATCATTGGATTGGCAAAGAGAATACTTGGACAGACTTTTTAAGCCCATTTATTTCATCTAGTACAACGGATAACCCAGGTGAACCGCAAGATAATTTTAGATATGACTTACATGTAAGAAGAGACATTTTAACAGCAAAAGCAATTAGTTCTTCAGATGTTGCATTTGTAGTGCCTAGATATGACTGGGCTTCTGGTACTATATATGATATGTATGATGACGCTATTACGGCAAATGAACCTGCATATTCAGGTGCTACTAAACTTGAAACTGCAAAATTCTATGTAATTACTACTGAATATAATGTATACAAATGTATTTCAAATAATTATAATTCAAAATCTACTGTTACCCCATCTGGTACAAGTTCAACTTCTTTTTCTACTGCTGATGGTTATATTTGGAAGTTTATGTATACAATTCCTATTTCATTAAGAAATAGATTTTTATCAAATGATTATATGCCAGTAAGTACTGCAATTAAGAATCAATTTTATTCTAATGGTGCTATAACTAGTGTTACTATTGAATCTGGTGGTACTGGTTACATTGCACAAATTAATGGGGCAGGGCAAGTTTATATTACATCAGCCGCCCCCACTGCATTAGTTGGGGTTGCTACTGGTAATTATCCTACTAAGTTTAGTACACAACTTAAAGCCGGCTATATTGTTAAATATTACGATTCAAATAGTGCATTGCAAACAATTGGTACTATTAGTTCAGTGACTAATGATTATGCTGCAGTGTTATCTGCAAATTATACTGGAACTACTATTCCATCTGGTACTCCAGTATCTTATATAATTGTTCCACCCGATAGTAATGTAGCAAAAGTTACTGTAAGCGGAGATGGGTATTTAAAAGATGATCCTTATTCAGTTAAATCAGTAACTATTGTTAATGCGGGGGCTGGATATGGCACAGGAGCAGCGGGGTCAGCGCAAGCTTTACCAACTTTAGCAGTTACAGCACCAACTGCAGTTAGTACTACTATGGCAACTACTGCACTTACTCCAACAATTTCTTCGGGCGCTTTAACTGGAGTAACTTTTACTAATTATGGTAAAGGATACGAGTCTACTCCAATAGTAACAATTGATCCGCCATTGGGTGTAGGTATTAGTAATTATACATATTTTATAGCAAATACAGCATATACTACTCTTAATGCAGTAGTACTAAATAATGGGCAATTTTATAGAGTATCAACTATAACAGCCGCAGGGCAAACATCTGGTTCTACTGGGCCTACACATACTAGTGGAGTGCAAAGTAATGGTACTGGAAACTTACAATTTACTTATTTAGGTCCACAGACTTGGGCTAAAAATACATTTTATGATCAATATGCAATTATTAATGCAGGCGGTTATTATTATTATGTTTCTAACTCTGGTGGCGGAACTAGTTCTACTAGTTCTCCAGCTAGTTTAGCAAATCCTGCAGCAAATAATACAAATGGCACTTTAAGTTTAACTTATTTTGGTACTCAAGCATCAGTTACATTAGTAACACAAAAAAATGAAGCAATTATGACTCCTATTGTATCTGATGCTGGTCAAATTGTTGGTATAACAGTTACTGACCCAGGAGTTGGATATACTAATGCAAATATTCAAGTAGTTGACTATGCACATCCTGCTACAGCAACACCTAATACAACTTATGCAAGTATAACACCAAATTTATTTGTAGGTAATGTTGATACTTTACAAGCTAACGTTGAGTTATTAGCAGTAAATGGTGCAATTGAATTTATTAAAGTAGTTAATACCGGTACTGGTTATACTACGGCAACAGTTACTATTCAAGGCGATGGTACTGGTGCTACAGCAAGAGCAGTTATTGTTGGTGGTAGAATTACTAGAATCAATATAATAACTAAAGGTGTAAATTATACTTGGACAAATGTTATTATAACAGGTTCTGGCATTAATGCATCAGCAAGAGCTATTATGTCACCAGTGGGTGGCCATGGTAAAAATGCTATTGACGAACTAAATGCTAGTTCATTAATGTTCTATAGTTCTTTCTCTAGAATTAAAAATCAAGGCATGATTATTAGTAATGACTATAGAAAAGCTGGACTTATAAAAAATATTAAAAAGTTTAATAGTAAATTAAATTTTACTGCTGATACTGGTTCTGGTTGTATTTTAATTAATGCTGCAGCAGGAACTACTTTTGATATATCTAAATTAGATTATGATATGCTATTACAAAAGAAAGAAGCATCTGGTAGTAATTATAAAAATTATCGCGTAGTAGAATTTAATACAACACAAATATTATTATCAGTATTTAATAATTTCGAAATTGCTGCTGGTGATGTATTAGTAAATCCTAGTGGATATGAATTTATTGTGCCAAATGCTGCCGGTTCTATAGTACCAAGAGAAATTGATCCATTCTCAGGTGATCTATTATTCTTTACGGTAAGAGAACCATTTGCTCCATCTACTGAACAAATTATTACATTAAGAACCGTAGTTACTCTGTAATAAGTAATAAATAATAAAACTAATCTAAATAATTTTGGAAAAATAAAATGGGAATAAATTTTAAGACTGAACCATGGCATGATGACTATGCTATAACAAACAAATACTATAGAATATTGTTTAAACCAGGTTATGCTGTTCAGGCTAGAGAATTAACTCAATTACAAACAATTCTTCAAAATCAAATTGCTATCAATGGCCGCCACTTATACAAAACTGGTGCAATGGTTATTCCAGGTAATGCTTCTATTGATACAAATGCAAATTATGTTATCTTATCGGGTTCATATACAGATACTGCAATTACTGGGGTAATTGGGCAACAAATTACTGGTGTTACTTCAGGTGTTACTGCATTAGTAGTACATGCAGTTAACGTTGAAGGTACAGATTCACCTACTCTTTTTGTAAAATATACAAATTCTGGCACAGCAACTACAACTAAAACTTTTACTGCCAATGAACAATTAAATTATGTGTCTTCTGTTGGTGGTAAATTTGCTACAGTTGGTAGTACAAATCCGGTTGGGGTTGGTTCTATTGCATCTATTAAATCTGGGTTTTATTTTATTAAAGATGCATTTGTTTATACCACAGATCAAACTATTATTCTTGACAAATATTCAAACACTCCATCATATAAAATTGGTTTAGATGCAGTAGAGACAGCTACTACATCAGATGATGATACGTATTTATTGGATAATGCACAAGGGTTTTCAAATTATAATGCTCCAGGTGCAGACCGTTGGAAAATTGATTTACAATTTAACAAATATGCTATTGACACAAATCTAAAACAAGAAAACTTTATTCAATTAATTACAGTAAAATCTGGTGTAGTTACCCAAAGAATTGATAATACTGAATATGCTGAATTAGAAAAAACAATGGCTCGTCGTACATATGATGAATCAGGTGACTATACAGTTAAAAACTTTAAAATTGATGTTAGAGAATACCGCAATAATTATCGTGGTCAATGGACTGCATATACAAATTATTTAGCAGGTGATATTGTAATTAATGGTGGCAATTATTATCGTGCCCGTAATGATGGTACAACATATAATACTGCACCTACTCAAACAGTAGGTTCTACTACATCTGGTGGTTCTCTAGACGTTATCTTTACATATGAAAAAAATCCATTCTTTAACCGTGGTATTAATACATCAGCAATTGGTGATTCAGTAGCTACACAAAATGCAGCAAAAGCTCAACTTGCTATTGGCATGGAACCAGGTAAAGCATATGTTCGTGGCTATGAAATTGAAAAAGTTGGTAAGGAATTCTTAACAGTACCAAAATCTAGAAGTACTATTCAGGAAACTAATATTACTATTCCAGCAACTGTTGGTAATTATATTATAGTTACTAATATGTTTGGCCTACCTAATATTTTAGATTTTCCATTAGTGACATTATATAATCAATTTACTACAATTGGCGGTAATTCAGCAGGATCACCTATTGGTACTGCTAGAGTAAGATATTTAGAATTTGCTAATGATACCCAACAAGGTACGCAAGCAACACATTACAAATTATCTCTATTTGATGTTAAAATGAATTCAGGTTATAGTTTTAACCGCGATGTTAAACAATTATACTTAGCAAGTGCATCTGCAGTTGGTGCATGGACAGCTGATATATACCCAGATCCTTATCAATTATCTGGTTCTGTTACATCATCTGGTACAACAGTTACTGGGTATCGTACTTTATTCTTAACAGAATTAAAAGTTGGTGATTATATCTCAACAACAAATACTAGCGGTGTAACCCAACGTAGGTTAGTCCAATCTATTGCATCTAATACATCATTAACAGTTGATTCTGCTTATACTACAGCTCTTTCTGGTGAATTACCATATAGAAACCAAACTTCCTTACAAGAGTCAGATAGTACTGCATTGATATTCCCTGCTCCATATTCATATATGGAAAAGGCTAGAAATGCTACTGGAGGTTGTGATACTGCATATACAGCAGCAGTTAAATTTACTAAAACTTCTAACGGATCTGGTTTAATTACTCTTGATGCAACTGGTTCTGATATTTTTGCAAGCCCAGATGATCCTGATAATTTCTTAGTATTACTTGATACTACTAGTGTATCAGCTATAACTTATGGTGGTATTACATATCTAGGGACTGGCTCATGTATTGCTGCTAGTTCAATTAGTTACGGCACTTCAACTGCACAAATTAATATTCAATTGCCATATAATGTTACAAATTATCCATTATATGCTAATAAAAATTATGTAGTTATTGCTGCAGTTAAGCGTATTGGTTCTGGTACAGAAAAAACTAAAGCATTAGCTACTTCAACAGAAACATTTACTGATAATACTTCAGTAGTAGCAACTGCAACTAATATTACATTAAGCAAAGCAGATGGTTTAAGACTATTAAGAGTTATGATGGATGCTGGTAGTTTTACTAATGCAACACCCACATACACTATTGATATTACAAGTAGATATTCATTTAATGACGGTCAATTACCTACACATTATGGATTAGCCTCTATTCAATTAAACCCAGGCGAAGCTCCTCCAACTGGAAAAATTCAAGTTATATATGAATATTTTACACATTCAGGTACTGGTGATCATTTTACAGTTAATAGCTATAACACTATAGCATATGACGAAATACCTACATTTAATGGTATTTCATTAGCAGATGTATATGATTTCCGCCCAAGAATTTCAGATGGGCAGTATGCTACTGGTGTAGGTTATACATCAAACTCATTTACATCAACTAACGCAAGTGTTAGCGCATTACCAAAACGTGGAGTAGATATTGTATCTTCATTTACTCATTACACAGGTCGTAAAGATAAAATCTTAATGGGACAAGATGGTAAATTCTTTACATTAGCCGGCAATCCGTCATTAACCCCAGCAGAACCTGTAGATAATTCTTCTGGTATGGTATTATATAAATTAGATTTATTCCCATATACTAAAACCACAGACTCATTGGATATTACTACAGTTGATAATAAACGTTATACAATGAGAGATATTGGTAAATTAGAAAAACGTATTGATAATATTGAATACTATACTTCACTATCAATGTTAGAGCAAGATGCTCAATCATTAGAGATTCAAGATCCTGATGGGTTTAATAGATTTAAAAGAGGATTTATTGTAGATAACTTTACTGGTATTAACATTGGTGATGCTGGTTCTGTAGATTATCGTTGTGCGCTTGATATGGAAAATGGATTATTGCGCCCACCATATACAGTAGATAATATTAATATTATTGAAGAATCTGCTACTGACGCCACTAGAGCTTCAAAGGGGTATCAAGTAACTGGAGATTTAGTAACATTGCCGTATACAGAAACAGCAATGGTTAGTCAATTAAATTCATCTAGAGTTGAAAATATTAACCCATTTGCAATCTTTACATTCTTTGGTAACATTGAATTAAACCCTGCTTCTGACGAATGGTTTGAAACTAAACGTTTACCTGATATTGTTAGTAATGTTGAAGGTAATTTTAACTTTATTAAATTAGCATCAGAAAAACTTGGCATTTTAGGCACAGTTTGGAATGCATGGCAAACTCAATGGACTGGCGTTCCAGTAGATAAAACTACAACAACTACAGATCGTTTAGGTAGAACAACTACTTCAAAAGTTACTACAACTTTTAATCAAGCTAATTCATCACGAGATTTCTTAAATAGCTTAAATGGTAATTGGCATTCTTCTGGTAATTCTAGTTTAAGATCTATTACTGCACAAGTAATAGCAACTCCTGCTGTTATATCTAGAACTGGGGTTCAGACATCAATTATTACTAAAATAGATCGACAAATTACAGATGATAGGGTTCTTTCAAGCGCTATTATTCCATATATTAGAGCTAGAAGTTTATTATTTGTAGTTAGAGGTTTAAAACCTAAAACAACATTTACGCCATATTTCGACTCAGTTGCTATTGGTTCATTCACAACACCAGCAAGTCAAATTAAATTAACTGCTTTAAATTCAGTATTTAGCTTTACTGTTCCTGCAGGTGGTGATTCGGCTGAAACTGCACGTCGTGTTAGTGGTACAGCTCAATCTGGTTTAGATCGTGGTGATGTAATTTATGTTTCTAAGCGTACATCAGGCGGTGTAACAACAACATATACTAAAACAACCTCCCCAGCAACAGCGGTATTAGCTTATGCTTCTAGCCCATTAAATAATTTAACAGGTAAAACTGATGGCCAAGTTACTACTTTACATGTAGTAAATCCTGTTGGTACATTTATTGCAGGAGATGAAGTTACTGGATCTATTACTGGTGGTGTTGCCATTATTAGTACTTATACTGCAAAAACTTTAGGTAATGCATTAGTTTCTAATGATGCAGGTGATGTTGTTGGTGTATTTAATATTCCTAATACCAGTTCTAATAGATTTAGAACTGGTGAACGTGAATTTAAATTAACAGATGACACAAATAATAATGATGCAACTGCAACATCAAGAGCATCTAAAAAATATCATGCTTCTGGTGTATTACAAACTAAACAGGCTTCTGTTACTGCAACAAGAAATGCAGAAATTGTAACTCAACAAGTTTCAGATACAAAATCTATTATTCAAGAATCTTACAGAGTTGTTTCTGATACTGGTTGGTATGACCCACTTGCACAAACATTCTTAGTTGATTCTAAAGGTGGTGCATTTGTAACATCAGTAGATATTTACTTTGCATCTAGAGATAATACCATTCCAGTTAGAATGCAAATTCGCGAAGTAGTTAATGGATATCCAGGTAAAGCTATCTTACCATTCTCTGAAGTTGTATTAAATCCTAATCAAGTTAACTTATATACAGATACTGCAACTTTAACAGATCTTCATACTGTAGTATCTGCTGATGGACAAACATTACCAGCTCCTAAAGTTGCAACTAACTTTAAGTTCCCATCTCCTGTTTATCTAAATGATAAAACAGAATATTGCTTGGTTCTATTATCTGATTCAAATAACTATAAAGTATGGATCTCTCAAATGGGAGATACTTCTGTAGTTGATGGTAATAAGATTTCTGCTCAACCTTATAACGGTGTATTGTTTAAATCACAAAATGCTTCAACATGGACTGCTAATCAAGACCAAGATCTAATGTTTAAGATTAATAAAGCTCAATTTAGTTTACAAGCTGGTACTCCAACATTTGTTAATTCTGAGATTCCATTAAGACTTCTTAATAGCAATCCATTCTATACTGTGTCTGGTTCTAGTTATATTAGAGTTACTCATGAAAACCATGGTTTATGGAATGGTGCATCATTAACAATATCAGGAGTAACTGCAGCAGTTAACGGTATTGCTGCTTTAGCAATTAATGGTGCAAAACAAGTTCTTTGGGCAGATCTAGATACCTATATTATTCAAAGTACTGGTGCTGCGCAAGCTTCCTCAACTGGTAATTCTGGCGGTGACACTGTATTTGCTACACAAAATATTCTGTATGCAAATATTCAACCAATAATTGCACAACAAGTATTTTCTGATACAACATTAAATCATAGTTTAACAGTTGTATCAGGTAAAGCTACAACAGGTTCACCAAATTCTACAAATGGAGGATCTGAATTTCCTTATCAAGCAACATCGGGAATTATAATTACACCAAATGAAACTAACACATTACCTAAATTAGCAATGATTGGTAATAGCCAAATTGAGCCTTTTTATACTGGTGCAACTAAATCATTGAAACTTACTTCAACAATGATTACTAATAATATAAATGTTTCTCCTGTTATTGATATTGCTAGATTATCTGCAATATTAATACAAGATAGAATTAATTATCCTTCAGATCTAAATACAAACTTTGCTAGTTCAACAAATGTGTATCCATTAGATACTAGATTAATTAATACTGGTAATGCATTAATTGCTGTTACTGAAACTAATAAATTCTATACAGCAGATGCAACTTTAAGGACACAATGGAAAAATGCTAGCATTGGTAAATATATTGTAGTTTCTGGTTTTACTTCAACAGGTACAACATCTAATAATGGTAGATTCTTAATTACTGATGTAGCTTCAGATGGTTCATATATTAAAGTAAATGCAACATTAGTTAATGTAGTAGCATCCACTACAGGTAATACTCCAGTTATTAATCAGATTGAAGATTTTGTAGATGAAATTGCTCCAATTGGTGGTTCATCTGTTGCTAAATATGTAACAAGTAAAATCAATTTCCAAGCTTCTACAACTTACTTAAAAGTAAGATTTGCTGCTGATGTTGAACAATCTGGTTCTGTTACAATGTATTATAAATTACAACCAGCTGGTACTATTGCTGACTTTAATACTGTTCCGTATATTAAAGCAACACCATATAAAGCAGCAGTAGCTTCTAATGATGGTGCTTTTAGTGATGTTGAATATGAAATTGCAGATTTACCACCATTTGATGCAGTTCAAATTAAATTGGTAATGAATTCAACATTTGGTGCAGATATTGTTAGAATTGCTGACTTACAAGTAGTTGGATGCGCTTAGAATGGATATGATTAAAGTTGAAGATCATCCCGGGTTATACCGGGATCCTACTACTGGTGCTATTATAAGTGATCCATCTGAGTATGATAAATACTTAAAACAAAAACAGCAAAGAATGATTCAGCGCCAAGAAATGGATACTCTGAAAAACCAAGTTAGTGAACTTACTCAAACAGTTCAGTTATTAATAGATACTATAAAGAATAAACAGGGCACTTAAATGGCATTCATAACTCTTAGAAATAATGCAACGTCATCAAATACTACTACAACTAGTGTAAAGACTACGCCACTTACCAATGCTGAGATTGATAATAACTTTATTAATCTTAATAATGATATTGGATTAAAGCCTACTATTGGTATACAATGGGTATCTGGTGCTACAATGGTACTTGGCCAATATATCTATTATTCAGCAAATCCAACATCAAACTTACCTACTTATAACTATTATCAAGTAACTACTGCAGGCACAATGCCAACAACTGCACCAACACACACCACTGGAGTAGTTTCTGGTTTAACTTATGCTGGTAATAATACTACTGCTAGAATAGTTTATTCTCCTTATGATATGCTTAATAGTATTAAATCATTGACTGGTGGATCCGGCGGTGGTTTAAATGCAGACACATTAACATTTAATTCTGGTGCTCGTACTGCCACTAATGCTAATACAGCAAATTCAATTGTTGCTAGAGATGGTTCTGGTAACTTTTCAGCTGGGACAATTACAGCAACATTAACTGGTAATGTTACTGGTAACTTATATGCAAATGATGCTACATTAGTATTTAATGCAGCCACAAAAGCTTTTGTGGGCGATGTAACAGGTACTGTTAAAAATTCTACTGGTGGTACTGCAGTATATACTAATGATACTAGTACAGTAACTAATGCTATGCTTGCAGGTTCTATTGCTAATGGCAAATTAACTAATAGTTCAATCAGCATTAATAGTAATACAGTTTCATTAGGTGGATCAATAGATATTAAAACAATTAGTGGTGCATGGACATCATCACAAACATTTAGTGATAATCTAATTACTATTACGGATAATGTTGATCCAACTAAAACTTTAGTATTTCAATTATCTACATTAAGTGCTGCAGCTGCTCCAGCAAATGCTAATAGAATATTAAATATTCCTGCAGCAGATGGTACTATTGCTACTGTAGAATATGTACAAACTGCTGGTCAAAATTCCCAAGGTGCTAAAACTGTTCAAGTAATTACAACTGGTGTTCCTTCAAATTCTGCTGGAAATAATGGCGACATTATCTATCAATATTAATTATGCCAAATATCTATATTAAAGACGCCGGTGCATGGCGAAATGCACAAAACTTATATGTAAAAGATGCTGGCACTTGGAGATTAATCAAGACCGGTTATACTAAAGTTGGTGGTGTATGGCAAAAGATTTGGGGTAATACTGGTACTATAACTTATACCGCAGGTACTGCTACTGCATTTACTGTTCCTGCTGCGGTGTATTCTGTATCATTTACTATTGTTGGTGGTGGTGGCGGATCTGGCGGTGGTGATGGAGGTTATGGAAGTTATGGCGGAAATTCAGGCCAATATATAACAGTCACTTATGCTGTTACTCCAGGCCAAGTATTCAATATATATCCTGGAAGCGGGGGCGGAGGTGGTTTAGGTGGAGTTACAGGCACAGGCAAAGGCTCTGGCGGTATTAATACTTTAGGAGCTCCATATAATGGCGGTACAGGAGGAAATGCTGGCACAAGTGGTTCTTCAGGCGCTGGTGGTGGCGGAGGTGCTGCTTCTGTTTTAACTACAGGAGCAGGTTCTGTTATTGCAGTAGCTTATGGCGGATCAGGAGCTGGCGGCTCTGGTTCTGGTGGCGGTAACGGACTTGCATACGCAGCTAATTCATATAGGCCAACTGGGATTAACGGAGATAATCATCCGTCAGATGGTGGCGGAGGTGGTGGAGGTGGCGGTGGAGTTACAAGTGGATTAGGAGGCCCAAGCAATGGGTTTGTACAATCCTCATATAATTCTGGTACCATTAACGGCATTGGAGCTGGTACTACATATACTTATTACGGTTCTGATTCAGGTGGATGTTACGGACAAAACGGAACTGGTCTAGTTCCAGTGGGTGCAACTTCTGGGGCTATAGGTAATGGCGGTGGAAGTTACGCTGCTGGTGGTAATGGTTATATAACTGTATCATATTAAAGAGATAAACATGGAATACAAAATACTTAATTTTAATCAAGAAACTGCAACGATAACCGTATTAGTTGAAGGTTATCCTGCTTTTGCATTAACTCTTCAACCAGATTTAGAAGGTAATGTACCAACTGGAAAAGAATTAGAACAATACATTGCTGATAGATTACCAGTAGAAGCAACTATAGAAATTCCAACTATAAAAATTAATAATGCCAATGACATTCATGCTTTGGTAATTGAAGATTTACCAAAAATAGTTGAATTGGAAGAAGTTGAAACTAATATTCATCCGCTGCTAAAATTTGAAACAGAGGTAGTTCTATGATAATTCATCAATTTTATAATACTAATATGTTAAATTATTGCAGCTTATATTTTGGCCCAAATGAATCTAGGTCTTTCTTAAATGATGGAATTGGTTCTACCCACACTCACATTTATATTTCATCTGGTTCTGGTAAGTTTACTTGGACATCTATAGATAATACTAAAGAAATTTTAGATTCTTATGATGTTACTGACGGTCAATTAATTGATGTAAGATCAACTATTGGTCAATTACAATTAGTTGAAGCTTCAGATTCTGGTTTATCAGTAATGGCAATTAATCCTTTATTTTATGATAAAGATAAAACTAAATACAAAGTTGAAATAGTAAAAGGTCCTAATACTAAAACTGTTGTTGGTGAAGATAAAAGTAGAATAGTAGTTATATGTGTTGATGGTAAAATTACTATTAATGATAAAGAATTAGTTTCATTACAACATGCTATGATATATCCAGGTAAAACTGCTGACATTACAACAGAAAAAAATTCAGTCATTGCCATCGTATCTAGTGCAATATTAGAATAAATAATACAATAACTATGAAACAGGATTAACCATGGCCACCATCGTAACACGATCAGGTAAAAATGCACCGCTGACGTCAGCAGAAGTTGATGCTAATTTTAATAATCTTAATACTGAATTAAGTACAAAATTAGCCACATCAACATATACTGCTTCTGATATTTTATCAAAAATTAAAACCGTAGATGGTGTTACTTCTGGTTTAGATGCTGATTTGCTACAAGGG
>Ga0304728_1000472_pt1 | contig 34143 bp, 24 predicted proteins | sample C_130625_MF_Meta_FD_190476 | JGI IMG/M metagenome (GOLD analysis project Ga0304728, IMG submission 190476) | Freshwater microbial communities from Lake Croche, Canada to study carbon cycling - C_130625_MF_MetaG (v2) (version 2) | ecosystem: Environmental > Aquatic > Freshwater > Lake | place... | reverse complement strand
AAGAGCGGCTTGTACTTGCGCGACAACATGGGCAACGTGAGTTCCTGCTTCACGAATGGAAAGATTTTCACCAATGCACAGAATCGGAGTCAACTCGTTTGCTAGCGCAGCCTTGATTTTGGTTGCAACGAGGGAGTCGCCTTCATTATGAATAGTTCTACGCTCTGAATGACCAATAAGTACATACGTGCATCCAAGTTTGTTGAGCATTGATCCAGAGATATCACCTGTAAATGCTCCTGATGCTTCTGGAGATAGATCTTGAGCGCCATATTGAAGCTTAAGGCGATCACCGTCGATCAAAGTTTGAACTGAACGGATATCGGTGAATGGCGGGAAAATGACAACTTCAACTGCTTCATAGTCGCGCTCCTCAAGTGAGTACGAGAGCTTCTGGGTAACGGCTATTGCTTCAAGATGATTTAAGTTCATCTTCCAGTTGCCAGCGATTATTGGTTTACGCATTTTCCAGGACCTCAATTCCAGGTAGGGATTTTCCTTCTAGATATTCCAGTGACGCACCGCCACCTGTAGAGATATAGCCGAACTGCTCATCTTTAAAGCCAAGTTTTCTCACCGCAGCGGCTGAATCTCCCCCGCCAACTACTGATATGCCAGACACTTTTGTGAGTGCTTCGGCAACTACTTGTGTTCCATGTGCAAAGTTTGGAAATTCAAAAACTCCCATAGGTCCATTCCAAAATACTGTCTTGCATTGAACAAGCGCTGCTGCAAATGCAGCCGCGGTCTCAGGGCCAATATCTAGCCCCATCTGATCAGCTGGAATGGCATCAGCCTTAACAAGGGTTGGAGTGGCATCTACAGCAAAAGTTGGTGCTACAACAATGTCAGTCGGTAGCAAGATTTGAACACCGAGTTTCTTGGCTTCTTCTAACAACTTTTTCACATCATCTAGAAGGTCCGTCTCCACTAGTGACTTGCCGATCTCATGGCCTTGGGCAGCAAGGAAGGTAAAGAGCATTCCCCCACCAATTGCAAGCACGTTGACCTTGCCAAGCAGATTCTTAATAACCCCAATTTTGTCTGAGACCTTTGATCCGCCAAGTGCCACACCATATGGGCGCTCTGGGTTAACAGTCAGCTTACGCAGTACATCAATCTCTGCGGCAACTAAAAAACCCGCAGCATGAGGCAGAATATTTGCAACATCGAATACAGATGCATGCTTACGGTGAACTGCTCCAAAACCATCACTCACGAAATAGTCCATAGTCGCAGTTAGTTTTTCAGCCAATGCCTTACGTTCATCGCCATCTTTGCTTGTCTCAGAAGCTTCAAAACGAACGTTCTCCAGAAGAAGAACTTCGCCAGGTTTAAGGGCGGCCTTCTTCGAGTCAGTTTCACTGCCAACAACTTGGGACGAGAACGTGACTGGTGAACCTAGGAGATCGCCAAGACGATGAGCAACAGGTGCGAGTGAAAACTCCGGAGCTGGGCCATTCTTTGGCCGACCAAGATGAGCCATGATGACAACTGCTGCGCCGTTATCAATCAGGTATTTAATGGTTGGAAGTGAAGCTTTAATGCGTCCGTCATCACCAATTACGCCATCTTTGATTGGCACATTTAGATCACAGCGCAGCAATACCCGCTTACCTGAAACATTTAGATCGGTAAGTGCAGTAAAACTCATTAGAGAGATTTACCAACAAATCCAACGAGGTCAACTAAACGATTTGAGTAACCCCATTCATTGTCATACCAACCAAGGACCTTAACTGTTGATCCCATCGCTTTTGTTAAGCCTGCATCGAAGATACATGAACTTGGATCTGTCACAATGTCAGCTGAGACAATTGGATCTTCTGTGTATGTGAGATAACCCTTAAGAGGTCCATTAGCAGCCTTCTTCATTGCTGCGTTGATTTCTTCAGCAGTTACTTCGCGGGCTAACTCAACTGAAAGATCTGTTGCTGAGCCGGTTGGGACTGGAACGCGAAGAGCGTAGCCATCGAGTTTACCTTTAAGATTTGGAAGAACGAGGCTAATCGCCTTTGCTGCTCCCGTTGACGTAGGAATAATTGAGATCGCAGCTGCGCGAGCACGACGTAGATCCTTATGTGGCTGATCTTGAAGTGCTTGATCATTTGTATAAGCGTGCACCGTGGTCATAAGGCCACGAAGAATTCCAAATTCCTCATCAAGGACCTTCGCCATTGGAGCAAGGCAGTTGGTTGTGCAAGAGGCATTCGAAATTACGTGGTGCTTACTAGCTTCGTATTTATCGTGATTGACGCCCATAACAATGGTGATGTCTTCATCGGTCGCTGGCGCAGAGATAATTACCTTCTTTGCCCCTGCGGTGATGTGCTTCTTGGCATCTGCTGCCTTGGTGAAGAAGCCTGTTGACTCGATAACAATGTCAGCCTTGAGATCGCCCCATGGCAAGTTAGCTGGATCGCGCTCTTCGAATACTTTGATGGTCTTTCCACCGACCGTGATCGAATCAGAGGTGTACGTAACTGGAAGATCTAGACGGCCGAGGATTGAGTCATACTTCAAAAGGTGGGCCAAGGTTGCGTTGTCTGTTAGGTCGTTGATTCCTACAATTTCAAAATCTGCGCCAGAGGCTAAAGAAGCTCTGAAGAAGTTACGTCCAATACGACCAAAACCATTAATTCCAACACGGATCACGATATTCCTACCTTCTAGTCATGCCTGCCATTTTTGCCAGATCGATTAATGCTCAAAATCAAATATTGCTATTTGAGAGCCCACAACGCTGTGATGCCCTAACCCTATCAGGGTAGTTATTCAGCCAATAAATCTGGGCTCAGTCCAGCTTCTGTATCGGGGATTCCAAGGTCATGAGCACGCTTATCTGCCATCGCAAGGAGTCTTCGAATACGCCCAGCAATGGCATCTTTGGTCATAGGTGGGCTTGCCAGAGAACCTAACTCCTCAAGGCTTGCTTGACCATGTTGGATTCGCAACTCCCCTGCTTCTTTAAGATGATCAGGAATCTCTGGTCCAAGTATTTCTAGTGCGCGAGAAACTCTGGCGGACGCTGCTACTGCAGCTCTAGCTGAGCGACGCAAATTTGCATCATCAAAATTTGCTAAGCGGTTGGCAGTCGCGCGAACTTCTCGGCGCATCCTTCGCTCTTCCCAGGCAAGCACACTCTCGTGAGCCCCGAGGCGAGTGAGTAGAGCGCCTATTGCGTCGCCATCTCTAATGACAACGCGATCAACATTTCTAACCTCGCGTGCTTTTGCAGTTATTCCCAGTCGTCTAGCAGCGCCTACAAGTGCAAGGGCAGCTTCAGGTCCTGGACAAGTAATTTCAAGAGCAGATGAACGGCCCGGTTCGGTGAGTGAACCATGGGCTAGAAATGCACCACGCCAAGCTGCCTCTGCATCGCAGATACCAGCTGAAACAACTTGTGGAGGCAACCCTCTTATGGGGCGTGCATTTGAATCTACAAGTCCCGCTTGGCGCGCAAGAGCATCACCATCAGTAACTACACGGACAACATAGCGGCTGCCCTTACGTAGCCCACTTGGCGATAAAACAGATAGCTCGCTCTCATGGCCGTAGATTTCTGAGATATCTTTTCTCAGACGACGCGCAGTTTGCGCTGCATCTAATTCAACTTCAATAACAATTTTTGCCGCTGCTATATGCAGCCCGCCAGCAAATCGCAACAGAGCTGAAACCTCGGATTTGCGACAACACGGTTTGGAGACGGAGAGACGACTGAGCTCATCTTTAACTGCTGCAGTCATTGCCATGCGGCAATTTAAGCAGGGTTCACGCCATAATGTGGCTGAAAACTGAGGTCAATTTTTCTGGATCATGGTGAAAACTTCCAGGAGTTTGCGCAACATCGGCTATTACTAATTGACCTCCTAAACCCTCAACCATTGCTTGAAGCTTGGAATTAGCTGGCACAGAGCTTGGATCTGCAATCGCATAATCAATTTTTAGATCAGGAACATGACGAAGAATAAATTCTAAGTGATCCTCAGGAGATGATCCGGCAAACTCATCTGCGCTTTCCGGTTCCGGAAGATTAAACACGATAACTTTTTTAGCTCCAGATGCTCGAACAGCAGCTGCTTGCTCAGGAAGCAAAAAATGAGGCATAACGCTTGAAAACCAGGATCCAGGACCAAATGTAATCCAATCTGCGCTAATGATTGCATCAGTGGCTTCCTTCGTAGCCTTTGGTGATTCTGGAATTAGTTTGAGTGACTCTACTTTTCCTTTTGCTGTTGCTACTTCTACCTGCCCTCGAACGATATGTCTGCCTGTTGAACTTATAAATGTTCCTTCAATATCTAAGGGTTCTAAGGACATAGGTAAGACATCGCCCACAATTCGCAAAAGATTTCCGACCTGGCGAATACCGTGTACGGGATCTCCATCTTTATCCCAGAGTGCCATTAACAATAAATTCCCAAGGGGGTGCCCATCTAATGGTCCTTCGCTTGTAAATCTATATTGCAAAACGTCTGCCCATCCTCTGCCCCACTCATCGTCGCTGCATAAGGCAGCAAGGGCCATTCTTAAATCACCAGGTGGTAAAAAATGAAATTCATCACGCAGGCGTCCACTTGAGCCGCCGTTATCTGCGACCGTAACAATCGCTGTCAGATTCTGACTCAGCGGCCTGAGCGCACTCAGAGTTGCAGCTAAACCGTGGCCGCCACCAAGTGAAACAATCTTTAGATTCTTCACAACTCTCTGCCTAAATCGCGATGAACTGCAGTCGCCTCTATCTTCTTCTCACCTGCCACTGATTTGGAATTAAGTCTGCTGGCTAGTTCTTCGGCAACCGCAACTGAGCGATGCTTGCCTCCCGTACAGCCAACCGCCAAGGTTAAATACTTTCTTCCTTCTTGAAAGAAGCCTGTCGCCATTGTTTCAAAGAGAGATTGGTATTTCTCCAAAAAGTCCTGAACATTTGCATTGTCTAGAACTTTGGCTGACACCGGTTTATCTAAACCAGTCAATGGACGAAGTTCGGGAATCCAGTGGGGGTTAGCAATAAATCTGCAATCCATCACAAGATCAGCATCAATAGGAATTCCGTATTTGTAACCAAAAGAGAGAATGTTTACGCGAAGGTCCGCATCATCAGAGGACTCAAAAAGTGAGGCAATCTTCTGATCGAGTTGGTGAATATTAAGTGATGAGGAATCAATCACGATGTCGGCAACTGAGCGAACTTCTCGGAGGCGATCTCGTTCTTTAGCAATTCCGTCGAGGATACGTTCAGATCCCTGCAGGGGATGAGGTCTACGCGTTGCTTCAAAGCGCCTAACCAAAACATCATCTGCCGCATCAACAAAGAGAACCCGCCTGGAAATTCCACGGTCAGCAATCTCACTCAATCCGGCATTGAGAGCATCAAAAAATTCGCGGACTCTGACATCAATAACTACTGCGATTTTTGGAGCAGTCGCTCCAGCCATATCACAAAGGTTTGCGAGCAATGATGGCGGTAAGTTATCAACTACGTACCAGCCAAGATCTTCCATTGCATGCGCAACGGTTGAACGGCCTGCACCGCTCATACCAGTGATAACAACAACCTCACTCGACATAAGGCAAGTCTACTCGCGAATCTCTCCGGTACTCATATCAATGCTCTCAGATTTAGGTAGCGCTCCTTGAACCATATGAGCAATCTTCTCCCCTATTCCAGGAATGGAAGCTATTTGTTCGATACTTGCTTTTCTAATAGCCCCAACAGAACCAAAGTGATCCAGTAGAGCCTTGCGACGTACTTCTCCAAGGAGTGGGACATCATCAAGTAAGGATTCCAACATCACAGCAGATCGCTTTGATCTGTGGAAATTGATTGCAAAGCGGTGTGCTTCATCTCTGACCCGCTGCAGGAGATAAAGCCCTTCACTATGCCTAGGGAAAATAATTGGATCTGGATTATTTGGTAACCAAACTTCCTCCAAACGCTTTGCTAGACCCACAAGCGGGATATATTCAAGCCCGAGGGAAAGTAGCGCTTGATAAGCAGCATTTACTTGGGGTGCACCTCCATCAACAACAATGAGTTTTGGCGGATAGGCAAATTTAGGATTAGCTCCCCCTTGTACTTTAATTTCTTGAGGATCAATCTCTCGTTCAGATAAGTATCTTTTCATCCTGCGAGTAATCACATGATTCATTGCGCGGGTATCGTCAAAACCCGCATCGTCATCAATCGCAAATCTTCTATAGTCACTCTTTTTTGGTTGCCCATCTTCAAAAACCACCATGGAGGCAACCATATGTTTACCCTGAATATTAGAGACGTCAAAGCACTCTATGCGAAGGGGTAACTCCGGGAGAGATAGCTCATCAGAAAGCTCCTCCAACGCTTTTCCTACTACAGCGCTGTCATTTGATCTCTTGCTCAAATATTGAATGAGTGCTTGTTGGGCATTGCGTTGAACTACGCGCATCATGTCAAACTTTTCACCGCGTTGAGGGACCGATATCTTCACTTTATGATCACTCAGCTTCTCAAGCCATGCCTCTAACAAGGAAGTTTCCTGTAAATCTCTATCAATCAGAATTTCATTTGGGACTTTGTTATCAACATAAATCTTAGCAAGCGCAGATTCAATAACATCCGCATCCTCGAGCACATCAGCGAGGTCGATGATCCACGCCCGTGATGCAACTATTCTTCCATCCCGAATTGAGAATAGCGATGCGGCGGCGTGAGTAATCTCCTGGTGGATGCCGACTAGATCTGCAGAAAAGTTATTGTTGAGTGAGACCTCTGTGAGTTCAGTTGTAGAACGAAGCGCCGCAAGTTGGTCTCGTAGCTTGGCAGCTAATTCGTACTCTTCGTTCTCGGCTGCTCGTTGCATATCGCGGGATACGGACTCACTAATATCAGTTGGGTTCTGATCAAGGTAGGCAACAAGGTTTTTAGCTAACGCGGTGTGCTCTTCTTTGCTGATCCACTCAACACAAGGAGCCGCGCACTTACCAATATCTCCAAGGAGGCATTGGCGTTTAGTGGCTACAGCGCGATTGAAATTGGATTGGTTGCAGGCACGGATCGGAAATATCTTCTGTAAGACATCGACCGTCCCACGCAGTGCCCATGTACGGGTGAAGGGACCAAAATATCTATTCCCTTTCGTGTGCTTAGACCGGGTGACATACAGACGTGGGAAATCTTCAGCTAGTGAGACAGCTAAATAAGGGTATGTCTTGTCATCTTTAAACTGAACATTAAATTGGGGATTTTCCGATTTGATCCAAGTGAATTCAAGAGCGAGGGCCTCTATTTCACTACCTACGATTGTCCAATCAACGCGAACTGCCGTATGAACCATGCGATAAGTTTTTGTGGCGAGGTTACTTCCAAAATATGAAGAGAGACGGTTCTTTAGATTCTTAGCTTTTCCAACATAAATTACTTTGTCATTCTTATCAAAAAATCGGTAAACCCCTGGATCGGAAGGAATATTCGAAGGACGATAATCAGCTGGATTACTCATTGCTTCTCAACTACTTCAATACTTCTGCCAAGAATTTTCCTGTGTAGCTCTTCACATCTTTAGCGACGACTTCTGGCGTGCCCTCTGTGATAACGGTTCCCCCACCAGCGCCACCCTCTGGTCCCATATCAATGACCCAGTCCGCAGACTTAATGACATCTAAATTATGCTCAATGACAATTACTGTATTGCCAGTATCAACAAGTCGGTTGAGAACAATGAGAAGTTTTCTGACATCTTCAAAGTGAAGTCCTGTTGTCGGTTCATCTAAAACATAGATCGTGCGCCCCGTAGATCGACGTTGAAGCTCCGTTGCTAACTTCACACGCTGTGCCTCGCCGCCAGAGAGCGTTGGTGCTGATTGGCCTAATCTGACATAACCAAGGCCGACATCATTGAGCGTCGTGAGATAACGGGCGATTGCTGGAACTGATTCAAAGAACTTTGATGCTTCTTCAATGGGCATATCGAGAACCTCGGCAATTGTCTTTGCTTTATAGCGAACTTCAAGAGTCTCTCGGTTATACCTAGCTCCATGACACACTTCACATGGAACATAAACATCTGGAAGAAAGTTCATCTCGATAGTAATAGTTCCATCACCAGAGCAGTTTTCGCAGCGACCACCCTTTACGTTAAATGAGAAACGTCCTTGTTGATAGCCTCTAATTTTTGCTTCTGCAGTCTCAGCAAACAATGCTCGGACCTTGTCGAATACACCTGTGTACGTTGCAGGGTTTGATCTAGGGGTTCTTCCAATTGGTGACTGATCGACGTGTACTACTTTGTCTAACTGATCAATACCGGCGATTGTCCTGTGCCGCCCGGGAACAATTCGTGCTCCGTTGAGCTTATTAGCCAATACTGAATACAAAATGTCATTTACCAAGGTGGACTTTCCCGAACCACTTACACCCGTAACAGCTGTAAAAACTCCGAGCGGGAAGGAGACATCAATGTTTTTAAGATTGTTCTCTTTAGCTTCCCTGATAACAAGTACTTTTTTGGCGTCAGAGGTGCGACGCTTTTTGGGGATAGGGATTGACTTACGCCCAGAAAGGTAATCACCTGTAATAGATTCGGGAGCGTTTATAAGTGCGGTGTAATCCCCAGAGGAGACGACTTTTCCTCCATGTTCACCAGCACCTGGGCCGATATCTACAATCCAATCCGCAACCCGAATCGTGTCTTCATCATGCTCAACAACGATAAGAGTGTTACCCAAATCTCGAAGACGCATAAGTGTGTCAATCAACCTGCGGTTGTCCCTTTGATGCAATCCAATACTTGGTTCATCTAAGACGTATAGGACGCCGGTAAGTCCTGACCCAATTTGTGTCGCAAGGCGAATTCGTTGTGCTTCTCCACCTGACAGAGTTGCGGCGGGACGCTCTAAGGAGAGGTAATCAAGGCCGACATCTAGCAAGAATCCAAGCCGGGCATGCACCTCTTTCAAAACACGATCTGCGATCTTCTTCTCGCGGGCGTTGAGAGAGATTTTCTTCAGAAATACAGCGCAGTCAGCAATTGAGAGTTCGCAAATCTCCCAAATATTTTTACCGCCAAGTGTTACTGCAAGTACTTCTGGCTTGAGTCTTGCTCCTTTACATACAGGGCAAGGGGTTTCTCGCATATAAGCTTCATACTTCTCACGGCTAAAGTCAGAATCGGTTTCAGAGTGCTTACGCTGGATAAATCCAATAACACCCTCAAAGCCAGTGGAATAGTTTCGAACTCTTCCATATCGATTTTTGTATTTCACATGTACTTCATAATCTGAACCATGAAGGACCGCTTGTTTTGCCTTAACCGAAAGCTTCTTCCATGGGACGTTCATGGAGAACTTCATGTCATCTGCAAGACCGACTAGGAGGCGATTAAAGTATTCGGCGGAATGCCCACCAGACCATGGCGCAATCGCTCCATCATTGAGCGACAGTGAGTCATCCGGAACTACCAACTCCTCATCAACCTCAAGCCTTGTTCCAATACCTGTGCAATCTGGGCAAGCTCCAAATGGAGAGTTAAAAGAAAATGAGCGAGGTTCCATCTCCTCGAAAGACAACCCACAATCATGGCAGGCCATGTGCTCAGAAAATACTTTCTCTTTCAGAGGATCTGTCGCTTTTAGATCAACAAAGTCCAATACAACCAACCCGTTTGCCAACTTCAGAGCGGTTTCTATCGAGTCGGTAATCCGTGACTTCGACTCCTTTTTTACAGCTAGTCGATCAACGACTACCTCGATTGAATGCTTCTCTTGCTTTTTTAGTTTCGGGACTTCTTTAAGCGCATATACAGCGCCATCAACCCTTGCTCGGGAGAAACCTTGAGTTGTGAAATCATTGAAGAGATCAACGAACTCACCCTTTCTCTCTCGTACAACGGGAGCAAGTACTTGAAAACGAGAACCTTCTTCTAACTCAAGAATTTGATCAACAATATTTTGAGGAGTTTGTCTTGCAATAGGCTTTCCGCAGTTAGGACAATGGGGTCTACCTGCACGAGCAAAAAGCAGACGAAGATAGTCATAAACTTCCGTGATCGTTCCTACAGTTGAACGGGGATTCCTATTCGTCGATTTTTGATCAATTGAAACTGCGGGCGATAAACCTTCGATGAAATCAACATCGGGTTTATCCATTTGGCCCAGAAATTGGCGTGCGTAGGCTGAAAGGGACTCAACATATCTGCGTTGTCCTTCCGCAAAAATTGTGTCGAATGCAAGCGATGATTTACCAGAGCCGGAAAGGCCTGTAAAAACTATCAAAGCATTACGAGGGAGATCTAGAGAAACATCCTTAAGATTATGTTCGCGCGCTCCACGAATGATGAGGCGATCTGTACTCATGTACCAGCCTCCTCCATTCCTCGTAGCTCTTTTTTCAACTCTCTGAGTTCATCACGAAGGCGCGCCGCTAATTCGAAATGCAATTCAGCAGCAGACATCTTCATCTGCTCGGTGAGAGATTCTATGAGTGCTAGAAGCTCTTGTCTTGGCAAAGAGACCTTCTCCCCCTTTCGAACGCCTAGGGAAGGGGCTCCGCCTGACTTAATCTTGCTGTGCTTACTTTGGGCGCTTAGGGATTCAGTGTCCAAAGCCTCTTTTGTAATTAGATCTGTGATGTCAGCAATCTTTTTGCGCAATGGCTGCGGGTCAATACCCTTTTCTTTGTTATAGGCAATCTGCTTGTTGCGTCGCCTATTAGTCTCATCAATTGCTTGGGTCATGGCCTTTGTCATGTTGTCGGCATACATATGAACTTCACCCGAAACATTTCGGGCAGCACGTCCGATTGTTTGAATCAATGATGTGGCTGAACGCAAGAAGCCTTCTTTGTCAGCATCCAAAATTGCCACGAGTGAGACCTCTGGAAGATCCAATCCTTCTCGCAAAAGGTTGATACCAATGAGCACGTCATACTCACCTGACCGAAGTTCACGCAGAAGCTCAACGCGGCGCAAAGTATCAACTTCGGAGTGGAGATATCTCACCTTGATTCCAAGACCGAGAAGATAGTCAGTCAGATCTTCCGACATCTTCTTTGTCAAAGTTGTGACAAGAACTCTTTCGTTGCGTTCTGCACGAATGCGAATCTCACCTACAAGATCATCGATCTGACCTTTGACTGGTTTGACGATGATTGCAGGATCAATAAGGCCAGTCGGACGAATTACTTGCTCAACGACATCGCCTTGCACCTTCTCCATCTCATATTTTCCTGGTGTAGCCGAAAGATAAACAGTCTGTCCTTTACGAGTAAGAAACTCATCAAATCTAAGGGGCCTGTTATCTAACGCGCTAGGCAGTCTGAAGCCATGCTCAACGAGAGTTCTCTTTCTTGCTGCGTCTCCCTCATGCATAGCCCCAATTTGCGGAACGCTTACGTGTGATTCATCAATGACTACCAAGAAATCCTCAGGGAAATAATCAAGGAGGCAGTTTGGAGGGGAGCCTGCTGCTCGACCATCAATATGGCGCGAATAGTTTTCAATTCCGGAGCAAAAACCAAGTTGCTGCATCATTTCAATATCAAAGGTGGTGCGCATTCGAAGTCTCTGCGCTTCTAGTAATTTTCCTGAGCGCTCGAATTGCGCGACTGACTCTTCCATCTCTGACTGGATAGCTGCGATTGCTCTATTCATGGTCTCTTGCCCAGCCGAATAGTGGCTAGCAGGGAAGATATACATTTCACTCTCATCATTGACAATCTCACCTGTCAGAGGATGAAGAGTCATTATTTTTTCGATTTCATCCCCAAACATCTCAATGCGGATTGCTAGTTCCTCATACATCGGGATGATCTCGATAGTGTCGCCGCGAACCCGAAACGTTCCTCGCTCAAATGCCATGTCATTACGCTTATATTGAATATCTACAAATTTACGTAAGAGTTGATTTCGCTCGATGGATTCACCCACGCGAAGACGGATCATGCGATCAACATATTCTTGCGGAGTACCAAGGCCGTAAATACATGAGACGGTGGCAACAACAATCACATCACGACGCGTGAGAAGTGAATTAGTGGCAGAGTGACGAAGACGCTCTACTTCATCGTTGACCGAGCTGTCTTTTTCAATAAAGGTATCTGACTGAGGAACATAGGCCTCAGGTTGGTAGTAGTCATAATAAGAGACAAAATACTCAACAGCATTGTTTGGTAAGAGCTCCTTGAATTCATTTGCGAGCTGAGCTGCTAGTGTCTTATTTGGTGCAAGTACAAGAGTTGGCCGTTGCAACTTCTCGATGAGCCAGGCGGTCGTCGCCGATTTACCAGTTCCCGTTGCGCCTAGGAGAACAACATCTTGTTCCCCAGATTGAATGCGCGCTGTGAGTTCTGCGATTGCAGTTGGCTGATCACCTGAAGGCACATAATCGCTTATTACTTCAAAAGCATTAACTTTGCGCTGAAGATCTGTAATTGGACGCATCACTCGCCCGATTTTCCAAATCTCATCGGATATAGGCGGTCTTCATACAAGTTCTCTACCTGCCGAAGAAGATGATCCTTGTCCCCCGTATTGTGAATAACCGCATCGGCAATAGCCTCACGTGCTTGGTCGGTGCTTTGCGCCTCAAGGCGTTTGGTGATTTGAAAATCCTTCATACCCCGTTCAAGTAGGCGAGCTCTGCGGAGTTCTTCTGAAGCGCTGACTGTGATCACAAATTCAAATGGGTATTCATTCTTAGACTCAACTAAAAGTGGAATTTGGCTGATCAGGATTGAGCCGCTCTGTAAGCCACTAACGACCAGATCAAATTCTTCACGAATTCTTGGATGCACAATTGCTTCCAAATCTAGGCGCGCGTCTGAGTCGCTAAAAACTATCTGGGCTAATTTACTGCGATCGATAACCCCCTGGGAGAGGACTTCATCTCCAAAACGAGTGAGTACTTCATCAAAGCCTTCAGTACCCCGCTCAATTACATCTCGGGATAGCTGATCAAAATCCAAAACTTGAGCTCCGAGTTCAGCAAAATACTCGGCTGCAAGAGATTTGCCTGAGCCAATTCCACCAGTCAATGCAACGAGTAACACACTCGTAAGCCTACCTAGTTGCCGGATGTATTCGCAGCCGGGCGGATTGCGGGTAGAAATGGAAAAGGCCCCGACCGAAGTCAGGGCCTTTAACTCTAGGTTTTAGGCTTCGGTCAAAGTTTCTACTGGAGCCTCTACAGGAGTAGCGGCAGCATCTGCAGCCTTTGCTTCTGACTTTTGCTTCTTGTGGGCCATGAAACGTGATTGAGCTTCTGCATACTGACGCTCCCACTCTTCACGTTGAGATTCGTAGCCAGGACTCCATTCTTGTGTGTCAGAGTCAAAACCTTCTGGGTAAATGAAGTTACCTTGCGCGTCATAACGAGCTGGCATTCCATATTGAGTTGGATCAAATGCTTCAATCTCAACTTCATGACCTTCATTTGCTTGCTTGAGTGAAAGTGAAATACGACGGCGCTCGAGATCAATATCAATGATCTTTACAAATAACTCATCACCAACTTGAACAACTTGCTCTGGTATTTCAACGTGGCGCTCGGCCAACTCTGAGATATGAACAAGGCCTTCAATTCCTTCAAAGACGCGAATAAATGCACCAAAAGGAACAAGCTTTGTTACTTCACCTGGAACAACCTGATTGATTGTGTGAGTGCGAGCAAATGCTTGCCATGGATCTTCCTGTGTTGCCTTGAGAGACAGTGAAACGCGCTCACGCTCGAAATCAACTTCTAGTACTTCAACGGTTACTTCATCTCCAACTTCAACGACTTCACTTGGATGATCAATGTGCTTCCAAGAAAGCTCAGAGACGTGAACAAGTCCGTCAACACCACCAAGATCAACGAAAGCACCAAAGTTAACGATCGATGAAACAACACCGGAACGTACTTGGCCCTTTGTGAGCTGGTTGAGGAATGTTGTGCGTGATGCAGATTGAGTCTGCTCCAAATAAGCACGACGAGAAAGAACTACGTTATTGCGGTTCTTGTCTAATTCAATAATTCGGCATTCAACTTCCTGGCCAATATAAGGAGTGAGGTCGCGAACTCGACGCATCTCAACTAGAGATGCTGGCAAGAAGCCGCGAAGACCGATGTCTACGATCAAGCCACCCTTAACAACTTCAATAACCATACCTACAACAACCTCGTCGCGCTCCTTCTTTCCTTCGATATCTCCCCATGCGCGTTCGTACTGTGCGCGCTTCTTAGAGAGAATCAAACGACCTTCTTTATCTTCCTTCTGCATCACTAGAGCTTCAATGCGATCGCCAACCTTGACGAGCTCTGAAGGATCTATGTCGTGACGAATTGAAAGCTCACGGGAAGGAATAACACCCTCGGTCTTGTATCCGATATCAAGCAGAACTTCTTCTCGGTCTATCTGAACAACAATTCCAGAGACCAGATCTCCATCGTTGAAATTTTTAATTGTGCCTTCGATTGCGGCAAGGAAATCTTCTGCTGAACCAATATCGTTAATTGCGTGTTGAGTACTCAAGGGGCTCCGTAGGGATAGAAAGTAGTAGGGACAGGGACGTGTTGAAGGGCTAAATGTACTTAACCTCTTATTGAGGGTCAAACTCGCTGCTAGAGTCCAGATCATGCGTGCTTATTTGGATGTGCTCCGCAATAAGCGGGCTCGTCACATGATTATGGCTGCATTTCCCGCTCGACTGGCCTATGGAATGGTCGGCCTAGATCTCTATTTCAAAGTTCATGACGACACCCACTCCATTGCATTGGCTGGAATTGCGGCCGGCGTAAATGGAATTTGTGCTTCTGCCAGCACAGGAATTCGTGCCTCAGTTATTGCGCGAATTGGAAACATGCGTGCACTTCGTTTTTTTGTTCCTGGATACGCGCTCATGTTATTAGCTGTCGATGTTTGTCATGGCGCGACACTTTTGATTATCGCAGCAGGCGTGCTTGGACTAACTGCGCCACCAATTAATTTATCTGTTCGGCCTATGTGGAAAACTGCTGTCCCAGAAGAGCAATACAGGGCAACAGTTGCGATTGATACCGCGTCACTGAATATAGGAGTAATTCTTGGCCCCGTATTTGCAACAACGCTCTCCCTATCCAACCATCCATCTTCAGCCCTTATTGCTACATCTTTTTTCTGTTTATCGGGAGGAATATCACTGTCATTGCTGGAATTTACCAAGAAGTGGAAACCAGATAAAAAAGAAGAGGGTTCACCTAGCCTCTTTCGCTCCCCTGGAATGCAATTACTCATTGCAGAGGCTGTACTCATCGGATTTGGAACAGGCACAAACCAAATTGGCATCCCTGCGATTTCTTCACTTCACAATATGCCACGCTTCGCCGGTCTAGCATTTGGCGTTGGCGCAACGCTTTCCATCCTTGGCAGTTTGATGGCAGGAATGCTTGGAAAGCATATTTTGCCAGTTAATGGATTTCGGGTCACTTATGTTTTCTGGTTCCTCGCAACTATTCCATTTATCTTTTCTAATCCTGGCTGGTCACTTCTTTTAGCCTCTTCACTATTTGGATTTATAAGCGGAGCCGAACAAGTTTTTTATTTAGAGATGTTGGAATTCATTAGGCCTCCAGGAAGCGCTATAACTGCCTTGGGTTGGATATGGACGATAGAAGGAAGCTTCACGGCAGTGGGTCAATCTTTTGGAGGGTATATTTCAGAACACCAATCACCCCACGCGGCTTTTTTTATCACAACCGTGATGTTTGGGCTAGGACTTACTTTGATTCACATGGGTCGTAGTCGATTAAAGCCTGGCTACTCATCAGTGAGCAGCTAAATCCCAACTAGCTCCGATGCCGACATTTACGGCAAGTGGAAGTGAAAGTTCGACTGCCCCTTCCATCTCTTTACACACTAAAGTTTCTAGCTGCTTCTCTTCTCCAGGAAATATTTCGAAGATGAGCTCATCGTGTACTTGTAGAAGCAATCTTGACTTGAGACCATCTGACTTAATCCCTTGAACAACTTTAAGCATTGCTACTTTGATGATGTCTGCAGCAGAACCTTGAATTGGTGCATTCAGCGCCATTCGCTCGGCAACCTCTCGCCTTTGTCTATTATCGCTATTTAAATCTGGGAGGTAGCGGCGCCTTCCAAGGATAGTTTCGGTATAGCCTTTCGCTCTTGCCTCAATCACAACACTCTTCAGATAATCTTGAATCCCACCAAATCGTTCGAAGTATTGATACATCAGTGCTTGCGCTTCTCCAGGCGAAAGATTGAGTTGCTGAGCAAGTCCATATGCTGACAGTCCGTATGCCAAACCATATGACATAGCTTTAATTTGCCTGCGCATCTCTGGATCAACTTTGCTTGCATCTACTCCAAAAACTTGGGCCGCAACAGTGCTGTGAAGATCCTCACCACTCTTGAAAGCTGCCGTTAGCCCCACATCCTTGGATAGATGAGCCATGATGCGCATTTCAATTTGGCTGTAGTCCGCAGTAAGTAGTTGCTTGTAAGGGGTCTGCGCAACAAAGCAATCTCGGATTCTGCGTCCCTCTTCTGTGCGAACCGGAATGTTTTGAAGGTTCGGATCAGTGGATGAAAGCCTGCCGGTTGCGGTGATTGTTTGCTGGAATGTCGTATGAATGCGCCCATCTGAATCTACCGCTGAAAGAAGGCCTTCTACCGTTGTTAACAACTTACTTGTCTCTCGAATTCGCAATAAATTATTTAGAAGAGGGTGTCCCGTCTTTTCAAAGAGTGCCTGCAAGCTTTCGGCATCTGTTGTGAATCCAGTCTTAATTTTCTTGGTTTTTGGCAGATTCAGTTCATCAAAGAGAACTACTTGGAGTTGCTTTGGAGAAGCGACATTAAATTCATGGCCAGCTGACTTATGAGCTTCCTTAGTTTCACTCTCTACCTCCTTATGGAAGTGGGACTTAAGCGACTCAAGCTTCTTAAGGTCAACGGCGATGCCAACTCGTTCCAGGTCCGCCAATTCAAAAGTGGTTGGCATTTCCAAGTCATCAAGCAACTGAGCAAGTTCACGTTCCTTAATTTGTTCCGTCAGGACAGGCACAAGCTTCATTATTACCCCGGCAAGTGAGGCATTTAAACCCGCGAAGAGGTCATCACTATTTGAACTTACCGAAACACTGAGGAAACGTTCAGATAGATCACTAAGCTCTAAGTTTCGACCACCTGGATTTATGAGATACGCAGCTAGCTCAGTATCAAATTCAATTCCCGTTATTTCCCGTCCTCGCAGTAAAGCTTTAGCCCCATGCACCCATTTTGGAATCGAGGATTCCAGCAACCAATTCTCAGCAGGATCGGTAGATAGATAGACCTCATCTGGTGATAATGCAATTGCCCACTCATTACTTCCAAAACCGCTCTCGGTATATAGCGCTATTGCTGTTGTGCGTTTTTCTAATTTCTTCCTTAACTCGGTACTCGTGATGGAGGCAACGGAGATATCTAATTGAGATTTTGTTTCAATCAAAGATGCTGGATCTTCCCCAACAAGGGCATGAATCTTGTTTTTTAAAGCTTTAATTTCTAGCTCATCTAGAAGAACATCAACGGCTTTCATGTCAGGACCGGACCAAGAAAGATCGTTAATAGAGGCATCGAGTAAAACATCATGTTTCAGTTGAGTGAGTTCACGGTTTAAAGTAATCGAAACAATATGAGCTCTAAAGGACTCCCCCACCTTGCCAGGTATTTGCTCAGCTCCCTCTATAAGTTTTTGCAAACTTCCAAAATCTTGAATCCACTTTGTTGCTGTCTTCTCCCCAACTCCAGGAACAGAGGGCAGGTTGTCACTTGGGTCTCCGCGAAGCGCAGCAAAGTCTGGATACTGCTTGGGAGTAAGCCCATACTTTTCTTCAACCGCGGCCGGCGTCATTCTGTTCATCTCCGTAACACCTTTTTTTGGATAGAGCACTGTGATGTTCTTAGTAACTAGTTGGAATGAATCACGATCGCCGCTGCAGATCAAAACTTCAAACCCTTCCTTCTCTGCCTCAGTCGATAATGTCGCGAGAATGTCATCAGCTTCAAATCCCTCAATCGCAAAGTATTGAATTTTCATGGCGCTCACAAGCTCATAGAGGTAACTCATCTGGGAGCGAAACTCATCCGGGGTGGCAGATCTTGTTGCTTTATATTCAGGGAAAAGCTCAGTTCTAAACGTCTTGCGTGAAACGTCAAAGGCAACTGCGATATGGGTCGGTGATTCTGACGCAATCAAATTTACGATCATGGAGGCAAAGCCATAAATTGCGTTTGTTGGCTGGCCTTTGCTGCTCTGAAAATTCTCAACAGGCAACGCGTGAAATGCCCGATAAGCCATCGAGTGTCCATCAATGAGCAGTAAGCGTTTCATCGAGGTGATTCTATGGTGAGGCACGCCTTCCAAGGTTAAGATCTGACTATGACTGATTACATGAAATTACTCCAAGAGCGTGGTTTGGGTGCTTTAGATAAGAAGATGGGTATCGAGATTCTCGAGGCAACGCCGGAGCGAATCGTTGGCACGATGCCTGTTGAAGGCAACACCCAAGCATTTGGAAGACTCCACGGAGGAGCAAACTGCGTGCTTGCCGAATTACTTGGGTCAATCGGTGCCTGGCTGCACGCAGGTCCAGGAAGACTCACGGTTGGCGTTGACATTAATGTGACACACCACAAGGCAGCAATCAGCGGGAAGATCACGGGAGTTGCTACTCCTGTCTCTTTGGGCCGAACACTTGCAACTTACGATATTGCTATAACGAATGAAAAAGGTCAGCGTTCTTGCACTGCCCGAATTACAAGTCTCATTTTGGAGGAAAAGGAATGAAACCCACTTTAATTCTTGTTCATGGCGCTTGGCACAACGGCGCAGGATTTGCTCGATTACAGAATGAACTAGAAAAAATTGGTGTAGCAAGTAAGACAGTTGAATTACTCAGCGTTGGTTCTGCAGATACAAAACTGGGCGATATGTATGGAGACGCAGAAATTGTTCGCTCAGCAATAGAATCTGTAGACGGCAACTGTGTCGTCTTAGGTCACTCTTATGGTGGGCTTGCAATCACACAAGCATCAGCTGGTTCTAAGAAGGTTCAGCGTTTAATTTTTCTCACGGCATTTATGCTCGATGAGGGCGAGACGCTCTATGCGGCATGTGGCAGTGTGGATCCTGCATGGTGGAATGTTGCTGCCGATAAGTCTCGATTGACAGCAGATACGCCTGAGAATATTTTCTACAATAAGTGCTCACCTGAAATTACCTCTGAAGCCGTTGCCACTCTGCGCACGCAAAGTTTGCCTGCCTTTAACCAGCCAATCACTAAGGTCGGCTGGAAAGAGATTCCCTCTACCTACATAATTTGCGAGCAAGACAATGCAATACCAGTCTTTGCACAAGAGGCCATGTCAGCACGGGCAAGTGAGCAAATCAGGATGAATAGCGATCATTCGCCGTTCTTGAGCGCCCCAAGAGAACTTGCAGAGATAAGTGCCAAATTAATGTAGGCAATCTTTTTCTTAGTGAGAGTCGGCGCCAGTTCCAAGATATGCCGCGCGGACTGCGGGATCGTTAAGTAGGTCACTGGCCTTTGCCTCTTTAACAACCTTGCCGGTCTCTAAAACATAGGCCCTATTGGCACGCTGCAGAGCTTGCTGAGCATTTTGCTCTACAAGCAGAATTGTTGTTCCAGTCTTATTGATCTCCGTAATGATGTTAAAGATATTTTGAATCATCATCGGAGCCAGTCCCATAGAGGGTTCGTCCAGCAAAAGAACTTTCGGGCGAGCCATGAGAGCCCGGCCGATGGCGAGCATCTGCTGCTCTCCACCAGAAAGAGTTCCTCCAGCTTGCTTCAAGCGTTCTTTGAGACGAGGGAAAAGATGGAAGACCTTTTCCATATCTTCACTCATTTCTGCCTCACGAGTTTTACGGAAATATTTTCCAATTTCTAAATTCTCGCCCACGGTCATGCCTGGGAAAATTCCTCGCCCTTCAGGTGCTTGTGAGATACCTATTTGGACGCGCTCATGTGGAGACATTTGTGAAATGTCCTGACCATCAAAAATAATCTGGCCCGATGTGACAGGACGTAATCCTGAAATAGTTTTAAGAGTTGTTGTCTTACCGGCACCATTGGCTCCAATGAGCGTAACAATCTCGCCCTGATTGACCACGACACTAATACCCTTAATTGCTTCAATCTTTCCATAAAACACATGGAGATCTTTAATTTCAAGACGCATCTGTAGGCACTCCTAAATACGCTTCAATGACCTTAGGATCATTTTGAACAACTGATGGAAGATCATCGGCAATCTTTACTCCGAAGTCCAAGACGGCAACTCGATCTGAGATACCCATAATCAATGACATATCGTGTTCGATGAGAAGGACTGTGTAACCAGCATCGCGAATCTTCTTAATAGTGTTAGCAAGCTCAACTTTTTCCGCAGGGTTGAAACCTGCTGCAGGCTCATCAAGCAGTAAAAGTTCGGCCCCAGTACCCATTGCTCGCGCAATTTCGAGTCTGCGCTGAACACCATATGGCAAATTCTTTGCGAGCCTATCCCCGTATTCACCAATTCCAATGAATTCAAGAATCTCATGAGCCTTTGCTCGGGCTTCTTTCTCCGTCTTTCGAGAGCGAATAGAACCAAAGAGTGAACCAACTAAGCCTGCCTTGCTGTGAACATCAGTTGCTGTAAGAACATTTTCAAGGGCAGTCATGTCGCCCCAGAGACGAATATTTTGAAAGGTACGAGCTACTCCACTTTTTGTAATTTCAAATCTCTTTTTACCTACAATTGAGTTTCCTTTAAAAATAATTTCCCCGGAGGAAGGCTGATAAACACCAGTGATCATGTTGAAAACTGTGGTTTTGCCAGCTCCATTGGGGCCAATCAACGCAAGAATCTCCTGCTTGTTCACATGCAGGTTAACTTCGTTAAGCGCAACTACGCCACCAAAGTTCTTGGTTAAACCTTTTAGTTCAAGAATTTTTTCAGACATTCTTTCCTCCTGAACTGTCCTTTGAGGCCAGGACCTTTTCACGCTTTTTACGAGGAAGGATGCCATCGGGACGGAAATTCATGATGATAACTAACGTAAGACCAAAAACCAGTTGGCGAGCGTTCGTTACAAAGCGAATACGTTCTGGAAGATACGCAAGGAATACTCCCCCAAGAACCACTCCCCAGATATTTCCTATTCCACCGAAAACTACGCATGAAAGAATCAGTACAGAAATATTGAAGGTAAATGCCTCCGGTGATATAAACAAAGTCTTAGAAGCATAAACAACACCCGCTGCACCGCCCACGCCTGCTCCAAGTACGAACGCCCAAATCTTGTACTTCAGAGTGGGAACGCCCATAAGTTCAGCTGCATCTTCGTCTTGGCGAATCGCTTCCCAGGCACGTCCGGGACGACGAACAGAGAGTCTACGGATCATCCAGATCGTAAGAAGGATGAGTACCAGGATCAGCCAGAAGAATGAATTGGGAGTCATAATATTGAAATGCAGTCCCAAAACTGTTGGTGGATTTGGCACGTTGGCGATTCCATTTGGACCACCAATTTTGTTTGTATTCAAAGCAGTAATACGAACAATCTCTCCAAAACCCATTGTGACAATAGCAAGATAGTCACCGCGTAGTCGAAGCGTTGGTATACCGAGTAAAACTCCTGCAATCATGGCAAGCCCCATGCCGATTGGGAGAATTTCCCACGTATTGAGGTGTGTATGGATTCCGAGAATTCCCATTGAATACGCGCCAATGGCAAAGAAGGCAACATAACCAAGGTCGAGCATGCCACTTTTACCAACAACGATATTTAATCCCAGGGCCATCAATACAAACATTCCAACTGGGTAGACCAACACGTCTGCATAGGAGCTAACAGGAGTGTTGAGAATATTTGAAACCGAGAAGTTACCCGCAAATGGAAGTGAAGCGACAACTGAAATAGCTGCTACTACGAAAACTACGCGCCTTGGTCGATCCCACTTTGCCCATGCTTCAGCGCCTTTATCTCTAAGATTTAACATTTCTGCATCACACCCTTGTCTGCTGAACGGCTTCGCCGAACAGACCATTAGGACGGAAGAGCAACACAACAATCAAAACAAGAAATACGGTTATAGCTTTCCACTGTGAGCCAAGGACAGCTGATGCGTAAGTCTCTAGTAGGCCCAAAGCAAGACCACCCACGAAGGCACCTCGAATATTTCCAATACCTCCAAGAACGGCCGCTGTGAAAGCTGCGATTCCGATGTTAAATCCGATATTGAACTTTGTTGCTTCGTAGACGGTTTCAAAGAAGAACGCGGCAGCACCAGTCATGAGCCCACCGATAAGGAAGGTTATTGAGATGACTCGGTTGATATTGATTCCCATTAACTTAGCAGTCTCTTCATTCATTGAGACAGCACGGATACCTTTGCCAAGACGAGTGTGATTAACAAAGCGTTGAAGAGAGAAGAACATGATCGGTGCAACGATCACAACAAGAAGTTGATCAACGCGGATATTTGCACCTAGAACTGTAAAGAGTGAACTCTTGTGCAGGATTTCAGGTGCGATAACCGCACGTCCTGCTGTGAGAAGACTGATCGCCTCACTTAGAACAATAGATATTCCAATTGCTGAAATCAGTGGGGCAAGTCGATTGGTACCTCGGGAACGAAGACGCCTGTAGGCAACAAGTTCTACAAACATGGCTGTAACTCCAGAAGCCAACATCGAAGCGAGCAGGCAAAACAACATGGTGTAAATGAGAGAAAACCCGTGAAGGGCTTTTTGATTTGGTTGGTGACCTAAGAAGTCACGGGAAACAACGATTGTTGCAAAAGTGCCGATCATGAAAATTTCAGAGTTCGCAAAGTTAATCATACGAAGAACTCCATAAACCATTGTGTAGCCAAGAGAGATCAGAACATAGATGAAGCCTTGTACAGCACCCGAAAAGGTCAACTGCCAAAACTGGCTTATGAGCGTATGCACTTCAACCTCCTCGTACTTTGAAGACCTGACCGAACAAGAACAATGGGTGAAACTTACATGAGAGAAGCCCTTCGCGCTATTGCGAAGGGCCCCTCACATGATCTTTTTAAGGTTAGATCAAGCTACGAAGCGTTACTTAACGACTCCAGTAGACTTGATATCGCCAGCTGTAACAACGAAGCTGTTGATGAATCCGTTACCAGAAACGTCACCGTTCGCATCGAACTTAATGGAGTTACCCATCAAGCCCTTGAATGTTCCAGCCTTGATGCAGCTTAGGATCTTTGGACGTGTTGTATTTCCCTTTGAAATACAAGTCAAAAGAATATTTGCAGCATCGTAATCTTCAGTTGCATATGTACCAGGAGCATTTCCTGTTACCTTTGTGAATTCAGCAGTAATAGCTGGACCTGCATCTTGGAACACAGCTGATGACGCTGTTAGGCGAGCACCTTCTGCAGCAGAACCTGCACCTGTAACGAATCCACTGTCATAAGTTCCATCGCCTGAAGCGAAGATACCTTGGTAGTTAGCATTACGAAGCTGCTTAACGAATCCTGCAGCTTGTGCGTAATAGCCAGAGTAGATAACAACGTTTGCCTTAGCTGCTTTGATCTTTGAGATCGTTGCAGAGAAGTCAAGAGTTGTGTTTGTTCCATCAACTGCGTCATCTCCAGCAACTGTTACGCCTGAAGTTGCCTTAAGTGCAGCTTGAACATACTTATCTAGTCCGGTTCCGTATGAGCTCTGATCATTTACAGAGTAAACGATAGGAGCCGTTACACCCTTAACAGCAAGGTGAGCTAGTGCTGGACCCTGCTTGTCATCCTTTGAAGGAATACGGTGGAAAACTGGACCACCGAAATCAGATGCAACTGCTGGATCTGTAAGAGTCACACGTGTTGCTGATGGTGAAATCAATGGAAGACCAGCTGCGCGGTAGTAGGGGAATGATGCTACTGATGCACCTGAGAATGCAGGTCCAACGATTGCAACAATTGACTTGTCCTTGGCAGTTCCTGGAGCAACAACAGATGCGCCTGGGCCTGAACCTTGATCGTCAATCTCCTTGAGACCAACCTGAGCTGTCTTGTGCATTGCGTTGTACTTCGCAAGTGCGAACTTAACGCCAGCGATTTCATCGAGACCAGTTTGCTTGTTATCTCCAGTCAATGGACCTTGATAACCGATGTAGATCTTGTAACTCGCAGCATGAGCTGAAGTTGTTGCTACTGACCCAATTACTAAGGCAGCAGCTGCAACAGCAGCGAATGTGCGCTTTGATGTGAGATTCATATGTACCTTTCGATATTAGTTATGTAAAACGCGTCATTACATAACTACCCCAAAACGGGGATGGGCAAGGTTAGCGGGAGGGCTGTGGATAATTCAACCTTTAGGCCGAAGCCTCTGAGCGTGAATCAATCCAAGTTTGTTACGAATTGGTAACAGTATTAGGTAGGTGCGAACGACTAGCGGTTGGGTGAGTCAGGAACTGCATCAGGTGAGATGACTGCTAGGGCAACATCTTTCATGGACATCCGTCGGTCCATTGCAGTTCGTTGGATCCAACTAAATGCATCTGGTTCTGAAAGCTTGAGTGTCGCCATAAGAATTCCTTTTGCACGATCAATTACTTTACGTGTTTCAAGTCTTTCGTGTAGATCCCCTACTTCTTGTTGAAGCGCAACTAATTGACGGTGACGACTTACCGCAATTTCAATTGCAGGAACTAAATCTGAAATACTAAAAGGTTTAACAACATATGCCATCGCTCCTGCATCACGTGCGCGCTCAACAAGATCTTTTTGGCTAAATGCGGTGAGCATGAGTACTGGCGCTATTTCAATAATCTTCTCGGCAGCTGATATTCCATCAAGCTCAGGCATCTTCACATCAAGAATTGCCAAATCAGGTTTGTGCTCTTGGGCTAGCGCAATGGCTTCAACACCATTAGTTGCCTGGGCAACAACAACATACCCAGCCTCCGTAAGCATCTCAACAAGATCAAGACGAATGATTGCCTCATCTTCTGCAACCAAAATTCTGACAGGCGCAGTTGAGTTTACTTCTGTGTTCATCATGTGCCTCGAGTCGGATTTGAACCGACACTGTGCGGATTTTGAGTCCGCCCTCTCTACCGTTGGAGTACCGAGGCTTTGATTTGAACTAGTACGAACTAGCGCCTGAAATTATAACTGCGCCTCTGGATCTAGGGGTAATCGGTTAAGTTCAGCGAAGACTTAGCTGCGGTACGCAGGAGCAACGCCATCGATCGCATCTCCAACTTTGTGAACACGCAAGGCGTTTGTCGAACCAGGTATTCCCGGAGGAGATCCAGCAACAATGACAACAAGGTCGCCCTTTGTCACTCTCTTCGAGTCAATCAATATTGAATCTACTTGCTTAACCATCTCGTCGGTTGCTTTAACTGTTGGAGCAATTAAAGACTCCACGCCCCATGAGAGTGCAAGCTGGTTATAGACCTCAACTTCTGGTGTAAGCGCAAGAATTGGAAGACGTGAACGTAATCTTGAAATTCGGCGGGCAGAGTCACCACTCTGAGTGAAAGCCACTAAATACTTTGCTCCAACAATCTCGCCCACTTCAGTAGCAGCTTTTGTAATTGCGCCACCTTTTGTATTTGGCGTGTGGCGCAAAGGCGCGATCTGATCAAGCATTGCCTCTTCGGTGCGTTCAATAATTCGACCCATTGTGGTTACAGCTTCGATTGCAAAGGCACCAACACTTGTTTCACCTGAAAGCATAAGAGCGTCTGCGCCATCTAGGACAGCATTAGCGCAGTCAGTTGCTTCGGCTCTCGTAGGCGTTGAATTAGTGATCATAGAATCAAGCATCTGTGTTGCGACGATAACCGGCTTAGCTGCGGCTCTAGCAAGAGTGATGCAGCGCTTTTGAACAATAGGTACTTCCTCAATCGGCATTTCAACGCCAAGATCACCACGCGCGACCATGATGCCATCAAATGCATTGACGATCTCTTCTAGATTGTCGACTGCTTGTGGCTTCTCGATCTTTGCTATGACTGGACGGCGAATTCCCTCTTCATCCATGATTTTATGAACATCTTTAATATCAGCTGCATTTCGTACAAAAGAGAGCGCAATAAAATCTGCCCCGGCTCGAAGTCCCCAACGCAAATCATCCATATCTTTTTCAGATAAGGCTGGAACTGAAACTGCGACGCCCGGAAGGTTAATCCCCTTGTTATTGCTCACGAATCCAGGCTGAGTAACCTTTGTAATGACATTATTGCCTTTTACTTCAACTACCTCGACCGAAACTTTTCCATCATCGATCAAAATGCGGTCACCTGGCTTGCAGTCCCCAGGTAAACCTTTATAGGTAGTTCCACACAGTTCTTTAGTTCCTTCAACCTCATCAGTTGTAATTGTAAAAATATCCCCACGAGCTAATTCATGCGGTCCGTTTTTGAACCGTGCTAGACGAATCTTTGGTCCCTGTAGATCTACCAAGATAGCCACGGGTCTTCCTGATTTAGCTGCTGCAGCGCGCACGCTATCTAGACGGCTCTGATGTTCGTCATATCCACCATGAGAAAGATTCAATCTGGCCATATTCATTCCAGCTTGGATCAGCTCGCTGACCTTCTCTGGAGATTCAACGGCAGGGCCCATCGTGCAAACAATTTTTGCTCTACGCATGAGGGTAAGTCTATCGGCTAATCGAGTTGGTCTGTTAAACCGTGAGTGAACGCGAAGTTGGCTCAATAGGAGATGGTAATTGTGTCTCCCCCGCCAAGAATTCATCTACTGCGGCCGCAGCACTTCTGCCTTCTGCAATTGCCCAGACGATCAATGACTGACCACGTCCCGCATCACCGCATACAAAGACTCCCTCAACAGATGAAGCAAATTTTTCATCACGCTTAATATTGCTTCGCTCGTCGAGTTCAACCTCAAGCTGGGTAATCAATTCATTCTTCTCTGGTCCAAGGAAGCCCATTGCAAGGAAGACTAGATCTGCTGGTATTTCCTTTTCGCTTCCCTCGACCTTTTCAAACTTACCGTTAATAAATTCTGTTTCCACAGTCTTAATTGCACGCAGGTTTCCATCTTTGTCGCCCAAAAATTCTTCGGTTGAAAGTGCATAGAGGCGCTCTCCACCTTCTTCGTGCGCGCTGCTCACACGATAGATCATTGGGTAAGTCGGCCATGGTTGACTTGAAGGACGTTCCTCTGTTGGTCTTGGCATAATTTCAAGTTGAGTAATGCTTGCCGCGCCCTGACGAATAGCAGTTCCTAAGCAATCTGCGCCGGTATCGCCGCCACCAAGAATGATGACGTGTTTACCTGCGGCATTAATAGGAGGCTCACCAGGTAATTCACCAAGGCCTTGTTTGTTGCCCCATGGCAAATACTCCATTGCTTGATAGATTCCCTTGAACTCTCGTCCTGAAACATTAATATCGCGCCAATTTGTTGCTCCGACCGCAAGAACCACTGCATCGTATTTAGAACGTAGCTCATCGCCTGTAATGTCAACACCAACATTTACTCCTGCACGGAAGCGAGTTCCTTCAGCTTCCATCTGGGCTATGCGGCGGTCAACAATTGATTTCTCCATTTTAAATTCTGGAATTCCATAACGCATGAGTCCGCCAATGCGAGGCGCCCGCTCGTAGACTGCAACTGTGTGGCCAGCTCGAGTAAGTTGTTGAGCTGCAGCTAAGCCAGCTGGGCCAGAGCCGATAACGGCAACTGTCTTGCCGGTGAGGCGATCCGGTGGAAGTGGCTTTACTAGTCCATTGCCAAAAGCCTCTTCAATTGTTCGAAGTTCTACTTGCTTAATTGTTACTGCATCATCATTAATAGCAACTACGCATGCAGTTTCACACGGCGCAGGACAAAGCCGTCCAGTAAATTCTGGAAAATTGTTAGTTGCATGTAACCGATCGATTGCTTCTGAACGCTCTCCACGCCAAATTAAGTCATTCCACTCTGGGATGAGGTTCCCTAGTGGGCACCCTTGATGACAGAAAGGAATTCCACAATCCATGCAGCGACCAGCTTGCTTTTGAAGCGCCCCAAAATCTTGCTCTTCATAAACTTCTTTCCAGTCTTTGATGCGAACATCGACTAGACGCCGAGTCGGATTTTGACGCTCTGTTGTCAGAAAACCTTTTGGATCAGCCACGTGTTGCCTCCATTACTGCCTCATCGACATTTGTGCCTTCGCGTTCTGCTCTCTCCATTGCTGCAAGCACCTTCGCATAATCGCGTGGCATCACCATTGAGATTCGCTTGGATTGATTCTTCCAATCGGAGATGAGTTCATGAGCCACTACAGATCCAGTTTCCGCGTGGAACTTGGAAATGATTTCAAGAGCTTGTTTTGACCTGGCTTCAGTCATCTCTAGAACGTCAACCATCTCAGGGTTCACAAGACGTGGATCTAAATCGAGAACAAATGCCACCCCGCCAGACATTCCTGCGCCAAAGTTACGCCCTGTGGCACCAAGAACTATGGCAACACCGCCCGTCATGTATTCACAGCCATGGTCGCCAACACCTTCAACTACGGCAATTGCGCCAGAGTTTCGAACACAGAAACGCTCTCCAACGATTCCACGAATGAAAATCTCACCACTAGTTGATCCGTAACCAATGACGTTTCCAGCAATGACATTTTTCTGTGATTCAAATGTCGCCTTCTCATCTGGACGAACAATGACACGGCCACCTGACAATCCCTTGCCAACGTAATCATTGGTATCACCATAAAGACGCAGCGTTAATCCCTTTGGAATAAATGCTCCTAAAGACTGCCCAGCTGAGCCATGGAATGAAATATCAATTGTGTTCTCAGGCAATCCCGCTCCGCCATACTTACGAGTGATCTCTGCTCCGAGCATTGTTCCAACCGTGCGATTCACATTGCGCACTGGAATTTCAAGACGAACAGGTTCGCCTTTCTCAAGCGCGGCCGAAGAGAGCTTGATCAATTCATTATCAAGAGCGGCATCAAGACCATGGTTTTGAATGTCAGTGTTCTTACGATCACCGGCAAACAAAGGAGCCTTAAGAAGTGGAGCAAGATCGAGTCCGCTTGCCTTCCAATGCTGAATGGCATCTTTAGTATCTAGAATTTCCACTTGACCAACAGCTTCATCAATTGATCTAAAGCCAAGTTTTGCCAGCAATTCTCGAACTTCTTCTGCAATATATTCAAAGAAGGTTTCAACGAACTCAGGCTTACCTGAGAATCGCTTACGTAGTTCAGGGTTCTGCGAGGCAATTCCTACTGGGCACGTATCTAGATGACATACGCGCATCATGATGCAACCAGAAACAACCAGCGGAGCTGTAGCAAAACCGAATTCTTCGGCGCCAAGTAGCGCAGCTATAACAACGTCGCGGCCTGTCTTCATCTGGCCATCCACTTGGACAACAATGCGATCGCGCAGTCCATTGAGCATGAGGGTCTGCTGTGTTTCAGCAAGGCCGAGCTCCCACGGCGCTCCAGCATGCTTCAGTGATGTAAGTGGAGATGCACCCGTTCCACCATCATGACCAGAAATAAGAACAACATCTGCGTGTGCTTTTGAAACACCAGCAGCAACCGTTCCAACACCTACTTCTGCAACAAGCTTCACGTGAACGCGGGCATTTCTATTTGCATTCTTTAAGTCATGAATCAGCTGTGCTAAATCTTCAATCGAATAAATATCATGATGTGGAGGAGGTGAAATCAGTCCAACACCAGGAGTTGAATAGCGAACCTGTGCAATCCATGGATAAACCTTGTTACCTGGCAGCTGTCCACCTTCACCAGGTTTAGCGCCCTGTGCCATCTTGATCTGAATGTCATCTGAGTTCACTAGATACTCACTCGTCACACCAAATCGTCCACTGGCAACCTGCTTGATTGATGAACGCTTTGAATCACCATTTGGCATCGCTTTATAGCGAGCTGGATCTTCTCCACCTTCACCAGTATTTGATTTTCCACCAATGCGGTTCATCGCAATAGCTAAAGTTTCATGGGCCTCACTTGAGATTGAGCCATAGGACATGGCACCTGTTGCAAATCGCTTAATAATTGAAGAAGCACTCTCAACTTCATCAATGGAGATAGCAGGCCTTACGCCCTCTTTAAATGCGAAGAGACCGCGCAAAGTCATCAAGTTCTTTGACTGATTATCGATCAAAGATGTGTACTGCTTGAAGATGTCATAGCGCTTGTTGCGTGTAGCGTGCTGAAGTTTAAAGACAGTCTCAGGATTAAATAGGTGTGGTTCACCGTCACGGCGCCACTGATATTCCCCGCCAATAGGAAGCTTCTTTGTGCCTGGTACTTCTCCGCCAGGAGGATATGCAATGTGATGACGCTTGATTGTCTCTTCAGCCAAGGTATCGAGAGAAACTCCACCTAAACGAGAAGTAAGACCTGAAAAATACTCGTCTACAACAGCACTTGAAAGCCCAATCGCTTCAAATACTTGTGCGCCGTGATAAGAAGCAATTGTTGAGATGCCCATCTTGGACATAACTTTAAGTACACCTTTGCCAAGTGACTTGATGAGGTTTGCAACTGCTTTCTCAGGAGTCACGCCTGTAATGACACCTTGGCGAACTAAGTCTTCAGCACTTTCCATAGCAAGGTATGGGTTAACAGCAGATGCTCCAAAACCGATGAGAAGTGCAACATGGTGCACTTCGCGAACTTCCCCACTCTCAACGATGAGTGAGATTTGAGTACGTGTCTTCTCACGAATTAAATGATGATGAACTGCTGATGTGAGCAAGAGAGAAGGAATAGGGGCCTCTTCTGAATCTCCATCACGATCTGAAAGAACAATGATTCGAGCGCCATCCTTAATAGCTGCGGATACTTCGGCGCGAATCTCCTCGATGCGTGTGCGAAGCGCCTCTCCCCCACCCAATACAGAGAAAAGTCCTCGAACGACGTGGCTTGTGAAGTTTGGATGTTCCTCATCAGCATTAACGTTAATAATTTTTGCTAGTTCATCATTATCAATAACCGGGAAATCAAGTGCAATTTGGCGACATGACTCAGGACTTGGATTGAGCAAGTTGCTCTCGGCCCCAATTGTTAGGCCAAGGCTTGTGACCATCTCCTCGCGGATAGCATCAAGTGGTGGATTAGTTACCTGAGCAAAGAGTTGAGCAAAATAATCAAAGAGCAAACGTGGCTTTGCCGAAAGAGCGGCAATTGGTGCGTCAGTACCCATTGAGCCAAGTGGCTCGGCGCCATTTTTAGCCATTGGAGTAATAATTATGCGCAATTCCTCTTCGGTATATCCAAATGCTCTCTGGCGACGTATGACAGATGAGTGAGGATAAATAATGTGCTCGCGTGCAGGAAGATCAGATAGCTTCACAATTCCGTCACGTAACCACTTTCCATAAGGCTCAGCCTTGGCAAGTGAATCCTTGATTTCATCATCTTCGATGATCCGGCCTTCTTCAATATCAACCAAGAACATGCGCCCTGGTTGCAAACGGCCTTTGCGGACTATGTTTTCTTGAGGAATATCTAGAACACCGACCTCGGAAGCAAGAACAACTAGACCATCATTTGTTACCCAGAATCGTGATGGGCGTAGCCCGTTACGATCGAGAACAGCTCCAACCTGATTTCCATCAGTAAACGTGACGCATGCTGGCCCATCCCATGGCTCCATCATTGATGAATGGAACTCGTAAAAGTCTTTACGCTCCTGTGACATTGTCGCGTGGTTTTCCCATGCCTCAGGAATCATCATCAATATTGAATGTGGCAATGAGCGTCCTGTGAGATATAGAAGTTCAAGAACCTCATCAAATGAAGCTGAGTCACTTCCGTTGCTATCAACAATTGGGAAAAGCCTTGTGATATCTCCTGGGATCAAAGGACTAGAAAGCAAAGCTTCACGAGCACGCATCCAGTTACGGTTTCCACGAACAGTGTTAATTTCTCCGTTGTGGGCTATGAATCGATATGGGTGCGCAAGAGGCCAGGAAGGGAACGTATTAGTTGAAAAACGTGAGTGAACAACGGCTAGTGGTGACTTCACTAATTCATTGGAAAGGTCAGGGAAAAATTCCTCTAGCTGGCCAGTCGTTAACATGCCCTTATACACAATTGTCCGCGATGACAAGGAAGGAAAATAAATTGGCAGTGCATGCTCTACGCGCTTGCGGAAGCAAAATGCTAAACGATCGAGAGCAAGATCTGCTTCGTTCTGTCCGCCAGCTATAAAGATTTGAACAAATCTTGGCATAACTGAAAGGGCAGTCTTGCCTAGGGATGAGTCATTTATTGGCAACTCACGCCATCCGAGAATTTTTACATTCTCTTCGTCAGCAAATTTTTGAATAGCAGATTGATCTGTAAAAGAGGCATCAATAAAAGCTATGCCTGTTGCATAGTGACCAACTTCAGGAAGCGTGAATTCGACGACGCTGCGATAGAACTCATCAGGAATGCGAATAAGAATTCCAGCCCCATCACCACTGTCTGGTTCTGCTCCTGACGCACCGCGGTGTTCAAGATTGCGAAGCGCGGTTAAACCTTGTGAGACAACTTCGTGTGTTGGCTTCTTATTGAGAGTTGCGACCATTGCAACGCCACATGCATCATGCTCATTGGCAGGGTCGTACAACCCTTGTGCAGATGGCACAGTAGAAAATAAGCCCATGATCGCTCCTATGAAAACTATGCAGGACGGTCAGGACTTCGATGGCCTAACGATGAACTCAAGACTGGGGCGTACCCCACCGTGAGCAGTGAGAAAGCGTATCAAGTCAATGCCATATTGGCGGAATCAATTTAGGGATTTATGCAGGCTTAGATATGAACCAGTGAGCCAATTCCCGCAGTGATGAGCATGCCGAGTGAGCCTCCGATGAATACTCGAAGCACAGTACGCACGAGAGGTGAACCCGCGAGCTTTGAACTTGTAGCCCCGGTGCCAACGAGCCCGATGAGAGTGAACAAGACGATCATCCAAACTTTCCCACTGGTAGTTGGCATAAGTGCGCCGAGGAGCGGGATCGTTCCTCCAATAGCAAACGCAAGGGCTGAGGCAATCGCTGCTTGAAGAGGTCTTGCCTTATGCATTTCAAAATGTCCAAGTTCATCACGAAGATGCGCCTCAAGTGCATTCTTCTCAGTAAATTTTTCAGCAACTTGTCGAGCCAAGTCATGAGGCAATCCTCGCTCCACATAAATCTGTGCAAGCTCTTCTAATTCGCCTTCTGGGTCGATTGCTAGATGTTCAATTTCCATTTTTCGATCAGATTCTTCAATATCCGACTGTGATTGAACTGAAATATATTCACCGACCGCCATTGACATTGAACCAGCCGCAATTCCGGCAATACCAGTCAGGGTAAGTAAGTTGACTCGTCCGGCAGCAGCAATACCAATTAATAAAGATGCATTAGAAACCAGTCCATCATTTGCTCCGAGCACAGCAGCTCGCAACCACCCAGATTTATGGGACTTGTGATGAACGTTTCGCTCATAGACGTGTTCTAAAGGCATGTGACGATTCTACCTAGGAATTTGATTCTCTGCAGGATCACTCGCTTCGCGTTTCTGAGTTACGTATAGCAATCCCCCAGAAGTGATGGCGCAAATGCTGGCCACCCATATATTGAGTCGAAGTCCGAATATGTGATGAGCTGTATCAATCCGTATTGATTCGAACCATAGGCGCCCCAGGCAATAAAGAAATACGTAAAGTAAAAACTGGTTTCCAGGCTTTAAGGCTCGCACCCACGGGAGACAGACAATAAATAGAGCAATCAAAAGGCACCAAAGTGATTCGTAGAGAAATGTAGGATGAAACGTAGAAAAATTTTCAAATCCAATAGGGCGATTGCCCATAGGAATTTCTAACCCCCAGGGAAGGGTTGTTGGTTTCCCAAATAACTCTGCGTTAAACCAATTACCCCATCTTCCAATCCCTTGGGCTACAACGATTCCTGGCGCCAAAGCATCGAGTGCCACTAAAAAACTTTGTGATCGCGGTTTTGCCTTGAAATATAAATATCCTACGAGCACTCCAAGGGCTATAGCTCCCCAGATACCCATTCCACCTTGCCAAATCTTGAAGGCATCAAGAATATTTCCTTGGTTTCCAAAATACAGTTCCGGTGTTGTGATGACGTGGTAAAGACGACCGCCAATAA